>ENA-OPWH01000244-OPWH01000244.1-human-gut-metagenome-genome-assembly--contig:-NODE-244-length-48046-cov-5.272697_pt1 | contig 48046 bp, 32 predicted proteins | sample MGYA00241506_ERZ502004 | MGnify/ENA primary metagenome ERZ502004 (study PRJEB25962, sample SAMEA2043049) | human gut metagenome | biome: human gut; feature: human-associated habitat; material: faeces... | reverse complement strand
GAGTTCAAAAAATAAAGCTCCGCCTCCGATGAATGGCTCATAGTAGGGACGATTCGCTACCCCTTTGGGTAACATCTTTCTAATTTCTGGAATAAGTTGTCTTTTTCCTCCAACCCATTTCAAAAAAGGAACTACAAGTTTATTCTTATCCATTTTATATAAAGTCTATTATATCAATTATAAAGGTACTACTTTTACTGATTTATCCTATAAGAATCCACAATAATTTGGTTGTTTTGATTTCAATTGCTGAGGTACAGCTAATTATTCGTTCTTAAATTCCTCTGTTTTTCCTTTGTAGCTGTATAGGTGGGAGGGGAGCATCTCCCCATTCAATAATAATTTTCTCGTCTAATTCTAAAAATACTTTTCGTGCCATAATTATTTAATTTTAGATGTTGCAAAATAAGTTCCATATTTAGCATCGTACATTTTAAGTATCTCTTTCCTTAATTCGGAATATGAGTTGATATATCCCATATCAATTGCAAATGCTAGCTTGGTCTGTAAATCTTTAAGCTCTTCTAGCTGTTCTTTAGTTGCATTATTCCTAAGTAATGTCTCATGCCTACCGAAGACTATATAATTTAATGCTTTAGCTATTTTTGAATAATCTACATCATCGAACCTACTTGCGGCACGAGAAAGAGTATTATAAGCATTGCCTACTTCTATCCTATTAATAATTAACCTGTCAGTCAACCATGAAACTACCTCTCCATATAACTCTGGATTTAATTCCATAGCAATCAATACCCAAATATAAGGATTACACATCGTGACCTTGTTCTCTCTAGCCCCCTTCACCTTGTATGCGCCACATTTCTTTAAAACCTGAACCAATGATGATTCTTTCACTGCGGACATGAATTGGTGATAATCCATCCCCCCATCCATCTTTTGTTTATGAAGGATATAGAAAATCCTTTCCGCATTTTCTTCATACGCTAGTATATTAGCGATCTTTCGATCTGGCCACTTCTTTTCTAGTCTAGCCACCGTGTATGCCTCCTGCAAATCCGTTAAAGATAGGAAACTATTCTTCGTGTCTTGCCTTATGACAACACCATACAGATTCCTGTCTGTTGAAAATAAAGTTACATTAGTTTTCATGCTCGTATTTTTAAATTACTCTGCAAATATAATAAAATAAATCAAACACTACAAATAATAATGATATTATTTTATAGTTGGTAATTGACTGTAATACATTGTTTTATAAAACCATGTTAACGAGAAGTTATCGTAACTCATTGATAATCAGTAAAAGCTAAAATTAGTTAAAATAGTGTGGTATACTTTATTTCACGGTATACCCTGAAACGGGGTACACCTCCCCTCCCCACCAGTAATGTCAGCTAACCTCGGAATTTCCTAGGTCAGGTATCTAACGTCGGTTATCCCGACGGCAGGTAAGGGACTAACGTTTAGTGAGACCCCTGCATCGGGAATCACGGGGGGGAGGAGTGTAGCGATTCACGACACCCTTCCCGAAGCGGGTAAAACCGTTTCGGCTGATAATCACCGCCATGCAAATTTGCAGGACGGGATTGCAAACTGGTGCATCATCGTATATAGCAACACAACTAATTGATAATCACGGTACGTCGTGTTTCACTACGCCCGTGGTCGGAATCCCGACCTCGCCTGATAATCAGCCGATATGGGAATTCACATATCGGGAAACAAAAAAGAGACCCACCCTTGGTGGGGGTGGGTATACTTGATGACTACCAATATAAAGCTAGCTATCCACTCAAACTTTCTTGTGTTTGATTTTAAGCATGTCAATGTAGCGATAAGGCCTTTCTTTCGTTGGCTTGAGTCCACATCTTGATATTTCACTGTTAAACGCACTGTCAGTCTTACCAGTGATCTTCTTCGCTTGCTCATAATTTACTTTAACGTTGAGGTATGGTTTAAGTACCTCGGTCATTGCATCTATATCATCCTCGGTGATGTTGTCACAATAACCATTATCAATCATGTCGGCGAAGTGCCTGAATAATCTACTTAGATTCGTCAATTTTACAGCACCCACGTTGTTTGTTTTAATATTTAACAATTCTTGTTTCATCGTATTGATTGCATCAATTACTCCACAAGCTCAACCCCAGCAACTCTAGGTGAATATCCTATAAGATTTCTACGCTGCAACCCAAATTTCTTTATATTTTTAGCTGCAAGAAAATCTCTATCATTTACTATACCACAATTAGGACAAGACCATAATCTATCAGATAATTTTAGCTCATCATTTATATATCCACATTCACACATCTTAGAACTAGGATCAAACCTTCCAATAGTTATAAAATTTTTCCCATACCATCCACATTTATATTCTAACATTTTAAAAAATGAATACCAACTAGCAGATAATATTGATTTAGCCATATTATGATTTTTCATTAATCCTGATATATTCAAATCTTCTACTATAATGGTTTGGTTTTCACGCACTATATTAGTAGATATTTTATGTAAAAAATCATTCCTTCTATTAGTTATTTTCTCATACTCTTTTGCTAGTTTTATTCTACTTTTAACATAATTATTACTCCCTTTTGTTTTTCTATTTAATCTTTTCTGCAATACTTTTATTCTTCCGATAGATTTCTCTAAAAATTTAGGGTTATTTATCACATCTCCATTTGATGTTACTGCGAAATTTTTAATACCTACATCTATTCCAACAGATGTATCATAAGATATTTCAGGCTTGTCTATAACATCTTTCCCATCATCTACATTTATTGATATAAAAAATTTCATAGTAGGAGTCATGGATATTGTAACAGATTTAAATTTGCCTACGTATTTTCTATTACTAAAAAAATTAACCCAACCTATTTTTGGTAATCTTATCTTACATTTATCTTGATCTACTACAACACTATTTATCGCTCTATAATGATTACAATTTCTTTTAGATTTGAAATTAGGGAATCCTTTCTTTCTTCTAAAGAAATTAGTATATGCAGAATTTAAGTCTATTAAAGATTGCTGCAAACATTCGGCAGATACATCGTTTAACCATAACTTGTCTGATTCTTTTTTTAAAGAAGTAAGCATGGAACTCATATCTTTCCATGATATATCATCATTATTATTCTGAAATGATTCTATCCTTTTACTTAAAGCCCAATTATATATATATCTTACACATCCAAATGTCTTAATAAAAAACATTTTCTGTGCAACATTAGGTTTAAGTCTATATCTATACGATCGAATCATAACGCAAATATAATAAAATATTAAATACAGATGTTTTTAATTATCACATTTAAAACACCCATACTTGAAGTATAAAATGGTTGAAGTTATGGCTGAAACTATCCAAGCACCAGACATTAAATACATGGCTGTCCATGATGACATCATCTCTGGATACTTAACCAAGAAGAAGGATAAAATTGCTACGCCTATAAGGTTTAGTATTAAAACTCTATGCCATGCGCAGAATTTAAATCTCTTCGACAAGTTGTATAAAATCGCATCCATCCATAAAGAATGTCCAAAAACTGTATCAAAAGGCGTATTATCCACGTCAAATAATGCGAAGATAATAGTAAGTGCCATATAAATATTCAGCAATATAGGACTTATCTTTATTATAACTACCGTGTATTTCATTTTCTTTTTCTAGTATTTATGTGAGTTGGAAACGATGCTGGTCTTGATACTGGCATCCTAATAGGTCTACTATTACTAGGCTTATTGCCTGATTGCTTTGTTGTTTTCGTGTTTCTAGCCATACGCTTGTATTTACGTCATAAATATACGAAATGTTTCTCTTTTAAAAAGCTAATCCGCTACTTTTAAACGCTTTTCTGGTGTTACTCTCACGTTCCTTGTTAGCCTCCTGCCGGCGCTTGTAATTGGCACCGTCCTTGAGGATTGTTCTAAGGTTGGCCGTGAACACGTTCGGGACGATGAAAGTCATCAGCTCGAAGAACGCCCCGCACGCCCGGAGGAACTCTTCTTCCGAGTCCGTTAGAGGTTCGTTATGTTCCGCACGATCGTATATCTTCCATGCCATGTCGATGTTGTCACCTATGGAGTTCATGAATATACCGATAGCCGGTAACACTTCCTCGAACAACTCTCCCAGCTTGATGTTATACGAGCTCTGCGGACGGGCGTAAGTAGCCCACCCGGCGATGTTAGTTATGCCCTCGTACGTCTCCTGTTCTATCGCACCTATCTGCTCGGCGAACTTGACTCCACCCAGTATGAACGATGCCGTCATGTCAGCAACGGTACCGTACCTGCCGAGGAATATCCCGGCTAGACCGATGGCACCATTCTTCAACGTTCTCTCCTGCATCACGTCCCATACCGAATCGTCGTCGTCCCCACCGAAAGCGAGGGAGACGAGGTAAGCACCTATCAACGGCTTTGTAAGGTTGTACGCTATACTACGTGTGAAACGACTGGTAAGCATCCCCAGGCCATCGAGGAACATCTTCGAGTTGTTCTGGTTGGCTCCCTCTACCATTCGTCCCCACCCCACCTTCACCATCTCGACCTCCTTGATGGAGTAGGACATCATGAATCCCACCCACCTACCGAGTACCTCGTCACGGGATATGTTCTTTGACCACGGTAATAACCGGGTCTTGGACGCTTGAGACACGGGAGCCACGGTGTTGAACGATTCCTGCGTTCTCTTCATGGCGTCACGGTGGGCGGTCCTGAAATCTTTCGTTATATCCCTGCGGTACTTGTCATCCTTCTGCCACCTGTCAATGTCAAGCTCTGAGCCGTTAAGTTCCTTGAACCTGTTATTGAATATCTTGATGTACATGTTGGAAGACGTGATAAGGTCGGGGAACCTGATCCAGGCGTCTATCATCTTGGCATTCTTGCCCGTTTTCTTCCCGTAGGCGTCACGTGTAAGCTCGCTGTACTTGGACATCATCTTGGCGTCCGGCACGGAGTAGAACTCGTACATGTCCCTCATGGCTTGCTGTTGCTGGATGTTCTTTACCATCGTCACGGGGTTCACGCTGATACCGTCACTTATGATCGCTCCCCCCACGTTGGTCACTATCTCGGTTGCCATCTTGGCGGGGTTCACGAGCAAGGCGGTACGGGCGGCGCTACTTATGTACTTGTTAAACTTGTTCCAGTTGTTATTCGTCCGGTTATGGAAGTTATCAAGGTGATAGGTGGATATTATACGATCCTTTATGGTGTTAACGTAAGCGTTTAGTACCATCTTCTCGTCCTTGCTCGTTCCGGGCCTGTTCATCCTGTCCTTGAAAGCCTTTACCACGGCGTTGTACGGGTGTACCACGTTGAATTCCATCGTGGCTTCCTCTATCGAGCGAGTGACCATCGAGGCTATGTCAAAATTCACCTTGTGGATACCTCCCCTCCTCGAATGTATGGCGTGTGCCGCCGGCAATTGACCACCCCAGTTCTCGTTCGCCATCTCCTGTATGGTCTCTATGGCCTGTATGTCAGTGCTACCACCGGTGGATTGGCGGGGGGCGTAATCAACCTGATCGAACCCGGTGTCGTACCCACGAAAGGCGGCACTGGCGATGTTCATCTCTTTCAACTCCCCGTCGAATATCTGTCGTGCCGAGTTAATAAGCGTTCTCACGGCCTTGGCGTCACGGGCGGGGAGGGAGTCAATCGTCTTGTCGATGTTAACCGAACCGTCCTCGTCAAGCACGAATAGCTCGGTGGCGTTGTTGATCCTTCTCGTCTCCACGGCGTCCCTGTTGGCGATGTCGTTCTTGACGGTTAGGAACCACGAGTGATTCAGCTTGGACACCCCCTCCTTCCCTACCAGGTCATTCTTCTGGTAGTTATTCTCTATCATGAGCATCCCGGCGAGGTCCATCATGGTTCGTCCCCTCGTGTTTAACACGCCAACGGGAAGAACGTAATACTTGCTGAACTCCTCGATCGCCGCCGCCCACGGTTTCAACATCCTCGCTTGAGCCACGCGAGCCTGTATGGTTGCCGGTTCTATGTACTTGGACACTATGTTGTCGTAGATGGGGGTGGAGTAGTTGTCCCACAGCATGTACTCCGCCGTGTTCAGGTCACGAATGTCAAGAGCCTTCTGCAACTTGTAAGCACGATCCCTCCACTTCTCCATCTTGTTGCTGTTAACCAGTGCGTCCAGCCTCGGGTCGATCTCGTTCTTGAACGACTCGAACATGTCATGCCGGGCGAGGTCCTCCTGCGCCTGCACCAGTTCACGGGTGATGTAACCGTTGTTCAGGTTGTACAGGGCGTTGTAGAGCCTGTTAAGCTGGAAGTTCGTTAGCGTTGGTATGTACTCGGCGTTGGACAGTATGCTGGACACCGTCACGGAGAGGGGGGAAGTCCCCATCGGGTACATCTGGTAAGCGTCTTCCAGTTCCATCCCCACCATCTCTTCCACGTTGTCACGCACCTTCTGGTTCATCTTCTCGAATCCCTTCTCCCCGGTCATGAAGTTATCAATCTTCTCGGAGATGGATTGCAAGTCATTCTCGGATATTTGATCGTTCTCGTACAGCCTGAACGCCTTGTTACGGATGTTGTTTATGGATCGAAGGTAACTGTTCATGTCCTTGAACGACGCCTCGTCCAGCTCGTTAGACATCCTCGTTATCCTCTTGTCGACGTTTTGAAGGAACCTGTCAACCGACTCCGGCGTCAGCTTGTTCTTCCCCTCCCCGTCTTCAACCTTGTAGATGTCCACGAGGTACTCCGTCAGCTCGGAGAATCTCCCCTCCTGTATGTCGGCGACCACGTTGTTGAACATGTCGAGGTCTCCCGGCGTCATCTTGCCCGTGGGGGTGTCAAGGAAATCTAGCAATTGCTGTTTCTTCGCCTTGGTCATGTTGGAACGTCTCACCGCCTGTTTCGCCTTCTTCACGTCGTTACCACGCTCTTCAAGAGTCGCTTTCTGTTGTTGCTCGTTGATCATCCTCTCGACCTCGTTAACGAGATTCTGGTACTTGGCCTGCGTCTTTATACCTCCCGCCAGCTTGGACATTATCTTCCGGTACTGGGCGGGGGTTAACAGGTCCTGTCCCTCCCTGATCACGCCACGAATCTTCTTGAGACGGCTGGTGAGATCACCCGCCCCCTTCCTGTAAGCGCCGATACCGAGCTGTCGAACCTTGTTCCTCAATCGTGCGGTGGCCTCCTTGGTGGTTACCGGTTTCTTGTTGATCTTGTAAGGGGTCTCACGTATGTACGGTATCTTCTCGTCACCGAATATTTCCTCGTGGTTATCGTTAAACTCTTCCTCCGCCAGTTTCTTTTCCTCTTTAGTCAACGACTTCCACTCGTCAGTCTTCTTCACCTCTTCCCACGCCAGCTCTTTAGGGGCTATACCCTCGTCCTTGTACTTCTCGTAGTAGTCTTTGGCTACCTGCATGGGTAACTTGTCGAGGGTGGGGGTCTGGCTTACTTTCTCTTCTTGTTGCTGGTGTGTACTTTCAGTCCCGTTGACTTCTGACACACCGCCCACGGGTTCACTTTCTTCCCTGACTTGCTGTTCTGTGCCTTCACTTTCCGAACGCACCTCTCTAGTTTCGCTGGCATCTTGCTTAATTTTACCTTGTTCAACTTCTTTTTCTTCACTCTTTACCTCTTCCCGCACGGGGGTGAGGTCGTTATAATCGACGATAACACGGTTACCCTCGGCGTCCTCCACCTCTACCTTGCCTTCCTCCCGTACCGTGGTATCGGTGGCTTGAACCTCCTTGCCTTGATACGTGAATCTCTCCCCCTCCGCCTGGAAGTTCTCGTCGTTCATGGCATCCTGCAACCCGGTCAGGTGATCACGTAAATCAAGTTCCACGGCGTTCTTGAAGTAGTTCAAGGCGTTCGTGGCTAAATCCTTCTGCTCCTTCACCTTCTCGCCGCCAGCCGTGAACTCGTCGTACAGGCCGTTTATGGCACCGTTTATCTCGTTCGTGGCATCCTCTATCTTGGTATCGATGGTGAGTTCACCGTCAGCTATCAAGACGTCTATACGCTCCCTAAGCTCGGACGGGATCATCTTCCCGTACTTGTTGGCACGGAATCGTATCTCCTCGGTGCGGGGTGGGGCTTTTCTAGCCTTGTTACCAAGCCATCCTGATCCTGACAACCCGGTGGACATCAAAGCTATCGAGTATACCATTTCCAGGTCATCCGGCTTTATGAACTCTCTAGTGAGGTAATTGGACTCTCCCCTGTCTATGGCCGTCCACGACCCTCTCACAACGTCACCGAACTTCTCTTCTAGCATTTCCTCCGCCATACCTTTTATCCACCCGGTGAATCCCCTCTGCCCGTACCCGGCGAAACCTCCTCTGTACATGATCTGGTCAAGACCACGACGAAGTGCGCTCTTGGTCATGGATTCTCTCACTGTATTTAACGGCTTGGCTGGCATGAACAGCTCCTCGGAGAAGTTCTCCACGAACAGGTCCCCGAAGTTGTTAAATACCGCCGTCTTCACGTCCACCCCGTTAGTTATATCGTTAGCAACGTTAGCCATGAAAGTCGGGCTTACCAGCGTTCGAGACGCTGCCTCGGTAGAGTTCTTCGCCGCCCAAGCGCTGAACTTCCCGGCGGATTTACCCACCCTCGTCCCGGCGACTTTCTCGACGGCTTTAGTGGCCACGTTAGCCGCTTTCGAGGACACGATCTTGCCACTAAAATCTATCGCCCTGTCAACGATCTTGGTGTTAGAAAGGGACTTTACTAGCGAGCTAGCACCTATCTTTCTACCGGCTATGGTTGCCCCTCCCTTGATCGCCGTCTTGCCCAGTCCAACGAGGCCACCGGTAAGGGCGAACTCGGTCATGAAACCTATTGATTGCCCCATGCTGTACCCTACCCTGAACGACGTGTTCGTGGCTCTCGACAACTCTTCTTGAGCCTGTATGTTTAACTGGAATGCGTTAAGCAAGTTGATGTCATCCTGCGAGAATTGCTCGTCCATCAACCTTCTCACCTCCTCGTTAATGTACCCTTGCTTCACGGCTATCTCTGCGGCGCTGTCGGGGGGTAACATTTCCCCGTCGGAGTACACGGGATGATCCCGGTGCCTCCACTCGGGGTGTCGTGACATCACGTCCTCGTAAATTCCTTCAAGTCTCTGGTTAACGTTCCTCACCCTCTCGTTTTGACCGAGACGCTGGTTCAGCAATATCAAGTTGGAGGCATAATCTTTCAACCCCTCCCCGATACCGAGTGCCATGTTCGCACCTCCTTCTTCCACCTTCTCCACCAGTTCGAGAGTCTTGCGGGTGTTATCGCTTAATATCAAGGAAGCGTTCGCCTCACCGAATTCCCTCATGTTCTCTCCCGATATGGCGAGGGGGTCGTACGTCATGGACTTCCATACATTATCCCTGCGGTCTTTCTCTCTCCGGTCCCAGTACTTGTCACTTTCAACCTCGGCTAGCTTGTATATCTCTTCGTTCTGTTTCTTCATGTCCGAGATGGTGGGGTTCATCCTCTCCACCTCGTTGGGATCAAGGTACGTCTCGTTAAGGAGTAACTGGTACTTGGCCCTTTCCTCCCCCGGCACGACGTAAGTCTTCCGTCCCGGGTCGTACACCATGCCAAGGTTGTTAGCCAGCCTCTTGGCGTAATCGTTTATCTCGTTGTTCGTGCCACCGGCGTCATCAATCCGTCTCTGCACACGACTAGAGAACAACCTCTCCTTCTGGAACGGGGTCAACTCCCCTCGTGACTTGTAATAATCATCAAGGGCGCCTAGAGACGTTTCCAGCCTGAACTCTTGCCTGTCATCGGCGTTCTCTGGCAGGAACAACTTTCGCTCGTCGGGGGTGAAGTAACCGTACGTTGACTTCATGTACCTCGGGTCTATGACATCGTAATTGTCATATAACTTCTCCATGTACTTGTCGTTAACGGAACCCTCGGGGAAACCTATTGATTTAGCCAGCGTCTTCATGAGCTTGGTGGGGTCTCCCCCCGTCCCTTCCCATGCGCTGTTCACGTAATCATCGGTGACGTTAGACGTGTCAATACCTTGATCGTTGGCGAAGTCTAACAGTATATCCTTGTATAATGTCTTGTCTACCTTTCTACCGTCATTCATGATGCTCTAGTTTTGACCGAAAGAAGGGAATCCTCTCGATCCGTTATTATTTCTAACCGTGACGCTTCTACTAGTTTGATTTCCACCTCTTCTAGCCCTGATCAAGAACTGGGGGTTATTCACTCTTGGACCACCAGTTGAAGTGGCCATCGATGTGATCTTCCCGAGTTCGTTAATTATCTTCCCGGCGAACTTCTCTGGATCATTATACCGTATAGCGAACACCTCGTTACCTTCCCTGTCTTCAAGCACTAAATCCTGTCCCCTCCAAAAGAACAAGTCATCCGTCCTGACGTTACCTTGAAGCGCACCGCTATTAATCATTTCTTGCAGTGTTTCCCTGATACTTTCCTTGGTTGATGTCCCCTTGTTCTTCCCCTCTATTATGTCGTTAGATATAGAGCGTATCCTCTCTATATAAGGAGATATTACCGGGTCATTCTCTATATCGCCAGACTCGTTAACACGTTTACCGATCACCCTGGGAGACACGTTAAAATTAAACCCGTTCAATATGTCAGAGTCGAGTAACTTCTCGCCAGATTGAGCGCCCCCGTTCCAGTAGTCCTTGAGGTATAAAGTGGCTTGTTTGACAGATTCAGGATCATCCATCTTGAAGCTAATATCAAAACCTTGATCAAATTTAGATGACGCTTGACCTTGTCGTTTCTTACCCTCGCTAACGAAATGTAACGTCGTTACATCACCTGCGGAAGATATGCCTTCGAGTTGAGCTTTCACGTTCTCGCCATCCTTGTTCACGTAAGATATAGATTTTGTACCCACGAATCTTTGAATGGCGTCTTTCTCCCCGTTAAGCGCTCTCTGTATATAATCAAGGGCCACGTCAACATTCTCCATCTTCCTACTTTCCGAGTAACTAACGTAGTTCGGGTCTTTCTGTAACGATTGTTTCACGTTCTGGTCTGCCGCCATAGCCACACGATCAATGAAATAAGCCTTGGCTTCCTCGGGAGTGTCCCACAAACCTACCGTGGCTCCCTTCTGCATGTAAGGGTTGGTTTCGTAATTATTACGGAACGTTGCCTCCCAGTAATCGCCAGCCCTTTGCTTGATGTTGTTAAGGTTAGTGGACTCTATATTGAGTATATTACCGTCAGGGGTTCTCTGGAAACTTCTAACCACCGAATCACCTATCTGCTTGATGGAATTGTTCATCAACCCGTCAAGGTCCACGAACGGTTTCAGCTTGCCGCTCAACTTGGCCTGTAACTCCGCCGGCGAACCGGTAGCGAGAGCCTCCCCGTTCTTGTCGTACATGGTGTAGTTAAGCATCCCGTTGGCGTAATACATGTCGATCATGCCTCCCATGCTGTAAATACCGTTACCCTTGTCCTTGATACCTTCCTTCCCGGCAAGTAGAACAGCCTCGTTCAAGGCACCGATCAACCCCACGTTCATCACGTCATCAATTCCCCCCTTCCCCGTCTTGGATAACCCTTCAAGGAAAGTCTGGAAACTCTTCATCTGGTTGGTGTAAGACGCCGCCTTGTTCTTCATGTCACCGATCTTGACCATGATCTCCGATTTACGGGTGGGGGTGATAAGCGGGTTAGCAAGTTCCCTTCTCATGTCAGCTATCTCTTGTTGCGTGTGTTCCATGAGGATAGCCACGCCTTGCTGGTCAAAAGCCTGTGGCTGCAAGTTCAAAGCCTCCGTGGCCAGCTTGTCGAAATCCTTCAAGTCAGCCTCTAGTTTTTGTTGCGCCTCTCTCGCTTGCTTGGCGTACACTTTCTCCCGTTCAAGACCGGCGGCACGCAACGACATGTCTATATTGAGGGCGTTCATACCGACCTGACCGAAGTCAGCCTCGACGGGTTTCACCCCCATGTACGCCTCTCCTGTATATTGATTTGCCATGTTATATCTTCTTGTAATCGTAAGTTGGTAATTTCAACGCCTGCGTCTGGGGGATGGTGGTGTAACCTACCCCTTGATTGTAACCGTAACGGTTACCCGCCATGTCAGTTAACGAGCTAGTAGCCACGTTCCTGTTCATTACCGTCTCCGCCGAGTTGATCTGGCTGGTGGGGGTGGGCATAGTCGTGGTCGTTCCACCGCCTCCAAGGTTCCATCCTGATGCCATGCCGGCTATCGCTTGAACACCTCCTAGAGCTTCCGTCATCCCGGCGTATTGCCCCTGTCTTCCTGCCTCGTACAAGGCACCGTACCCGGCAAGCTCCCGTTGTTCACGGTTCTCTCTAGCCTGGAACTCCCTGTTCTCCTGTTCAGCCGCCATGATGGCTTGCTGCTTCTGTAACTCGTACAACTGGTTCTGGAAGTTAGCTGCCAGTTGTTCCTCTTGAGCGTAAGTTTGCTCCTGTATGCCGGGAAGTAAAGACAACCCCCTCGCCCCAGCCGAGGATGCCTGTTCTGAATAGTTAGCCGACTCTTGCTGTACCCTCTTCAATTGTTGAACGTACTGGTCGGTTGGTGCGTCTACCGCCATGAGATAGTTCTCGAAGTTTATCTCCTGACGCTGGTAATTGTCGATGTTTTTCTTCGCCTCCTTCGCCTGTTTCGCCTCTTTCACGGACTTGGCTACCCCTAAACCCGTTGATGCTAGCGCCGTTCCGGCGAGGATGATAGATGTCGCTGCTGCCATCACTTTAAAATTTTAATCATTTGAACCATGTTCGTGTCACTAATCTCGAAACCACATTTCTTGAGGCCGTTCACTAGACCGGCGTCGTTGGAAGTGGTGAATATCGCTTCCACGCCCGTTGCCCGCAGCATGGATTCCAATTTGCCAATCAAGAACTCCTTCGCCCCCCTCTTCCGGGAGACGTCGATCTTCTTGCTTGTTAATAACCATTCTAGCCAGCATATCCCCGTCCCGGTCGGGTACACGAAAGCCACGTACAACGGGCCTTCATCGTCTTCCACGATAAAACCGGCTGGAAGGAAGGATGGGGGTACTGGCTTCCACCCCCACTCTTCCCACCATTCACTTATCATGGCATGATCTGACGGGTCGTAATTCCTGATTTTAAATTTTCGATTCATCTATATCAAGTTGTATTGATTTAACGAGTAACTTCTCTTTATCAACGCTAAAGTACGAAATTATTTCGAGATATTTTCCCCTGATAGCGTCACCGTTAACCCCGTCATCAACTTTAACGTACAGTACCTGTCCCTCGTTAACATCCACCGGGTCGGCTAGCGTCACCTCGTCATCTCTAACCACCTCGATAGACGTTACCACCTCCCCGTCCCTGAACACGTCCATGCCGGAATACACCAGCGACGCCGTGTACGTCCTGAACGTTTGTAGTCCTTCCTCGTCACCGGCGGCAACGAAAAGTAGTATAGGTTGAGACGTTCCTTCCGCCTTCGGGATGAACGATTCCAGCAAGTTCTCCTTCTTCTTGAAGTAAGACCGGTCTATCGTTCTTTCCAGGTCGAACGTCTTGAACGTGGCGGAGGTGGGGGCCATGTTAGATTCCAGAACGATGTTGTTATACACCTTGTTGGAATCTTGATACTCGTTGTTCACGAGGTGAACCTTGCTCGATACCGTTTTACCCAGTAACAGGTTCTGGTATCCCGGTTCCCCTCCCATTTTCCTTATGATGGTATCCCTCGTGGAGAAACAGTAAGCTCCCGCCCTCGCCATGAGATCGGGTACCATGTCGTAGAACGAGGTCCACCCGTCTACCGGTTCCATGAAGTTCACGCAACAATCATTCATCCCGACGATGTACGATGAAGTCTTGGGATCGTAAGCGCCACACTTCACGCCGCTAGTTGTCAACCTGTCGTGGAAGTAATTCAACATCCCGCAGGAGCTTACCGGGAACAACCCGTTGATACTCTTGCGTATCACCTGACCCGTGTTCGTGTCCACGAAGAACCGTGAGTTACCGTAACGGGAGTAGGTCTCGTAGTGAGACATCCCGTAGTCCTCGGCGTACTCTTGTTGCTCCCCGAAGGTATCCTCCGATTTAGCCACTAGAGCGCTACCGGTGGGGGAGTTCAAGATGTTCTTCTTGTACATCACACGACTACACTTGTTTCGCTGGTACACGTCTATATCTGAACCTATGTCGTCTATCTTCACGATCTCGCCGTACTTCTTGGATAAGTCCGTGTAGTTGACAAGCGATTGATTGAACGAGGACAGCCCGTTATCCTTCGTGTCCTCCACGTAAGGCTCGGAAACGGCGAGGGAGGCGTACCTGTCCTCACGGCTGTAATTATCTGATATGGCGTTCGGTCTTCCCAGCGTGGTGAACAGCGTCCCGTTCGAGAACTTGTTTATCTCTCTTGCAGGCCCCGTGGTTACCATCACGTCACCGTCATTATCGAGTATGTAAGCGCCGGCCATCCCCTTGTCAACGTCATAGATGCCGGGTATCTCTTGATAGACCACCGTGTCATCCTTGGTCTCGTACATGATAAGGTAGAACACGGATGTAGTCCATCTCGATTCCTTCTTGAGTATGTCATCCTCGGTGTACCCTTCCTTGGAGGTGGGTTCTATGATCAGGTAGCGACCGTTCGGGACGTCCACCTTGTCTGGGTCTCCCATGTCAACCTTGGTACCATCCGAGAGCGTTACCGATAACTGGCCGGGTTCGCCCTGCACGATCACCTTGTCCTTCACCTCGAAGATGTAACCCTTCGTGGATACTTCCGTGGCTATCGTCTCCATCTCGGATACCAGTTCCAGCTTGTCACCGGGGGTGGGGACTATCCACGGCATGGATGTTATCTCAAGGTAGAACTTCCCGTTTATCACGTAGGCGTTATCGAAACCGTCGATCACGTCGAATAGCACCTTCGGGTTACGTCTGGCGAACTTGAACTTGGTAGCCCATGACGGGGCCTTACCCTTCACGATAACGGTTGCCACACGACCGATGTTAGCGGCGTCAGCGTTTATCCTGGGAACGGTAACGTCAACGGGAGCCAGCACGGGCGAACACCTCCCGAAGTCATCCATGAAGATGATACCGTAACCTTGAGTCGTCCCGGTCTTTAAAGAGTACGTCGTGGAAGTGGTGGGGGAGTTGTTTATCTCTACCATCAGTGACACGTCCGTGTCTATATCGAATCCGTCAACGTACCCCCCGAACAACAGGGAGTTCTGTATGATCATGCAACTTCTAGCCATCATGGGGACGTTATCGAACAGCTTGTTCACGTCCTTCATCGGGATTAGGGGGTAGTTGCCGGAGTAAGAGAACTTGTAGGTGTAATCCACGTTGTCTTCCAGCCCCAGTTTCTTCTTGTCTATGGTTTTCACCTTGTACATCCCCTGCCCCGTCTTCATGAGTATCTCTATCTTCTCCACGTGTTCGTTACCTGTGTTCACCGTCACGTTCACGGCGGAGGTGGCGTTACTGATCTCGTTAAGCGTCTCGTTCGAGTACGATCCACGCACGTAAGAAACTGACGCCCCCACCACTCCCTCGTGAGAGTAGTTGTTTATCTTGGTTATCGACAACCCGTAGTTCTGCGAGGCGAAAAGGTAAGCCGTGTTACCGTTGATGGCCGTCACGTAAAACGTTCTACCGTCAGGGGACATGGACATACCGGTCACTTGATAGTTCTGCGGGTCACTCACGTACTGGGGGGTAACCTTTGACATCGTCTTACCGGAGTCTTTCGAGTAGTATATGGTGTCAACGGTCTTGCCGGCGAGGGCGAAGAACTTCCCGTTAGAAGAGCAACACATGAACTCGTTGACGAGGGAGGTGGATACCGTGGTGAAGTTCTTCCCGTAGTTCTCGGATACCAGCGTGTACTTGTTGTCGGTATCGAAGTTCTGGTTACAGGATACGTACACGACGCTACCGTCAGAATCGCATATAATCTTCACTCCCCTCGGCTTGCTTATTATGGATATGAAGTCATTCAATTTCACTTGAGTGAACGTGCCTCCTTTCCCGTACTCGGAACTGTAAGCGAACTCGCTCTTGTACACGACGTACACTTGCTTTCCAGAATCCGACATGCAGAAACCTCCCTCGTGCCGGTCACCGTCCCCCACGAACCCTTGAATCTCTGACAGGGAGTTATCGTTCTTGTTGTACTCGAACAGCATCAACTGCCCGTTATTACTTCCAGATGCACCATGAGTTCTAGCGTAATATATTTGATCACCAGCCTTGTTGATGTCACCACCGTCGTTCTTGTTTATGAACATGTCACCCACCACGTCGATAGCATCAGCGTTCGTCTTGAAGTGAGTGAAATACCCCCTCCCGGCCGGGTCCAGGTAATTATCCGTTGTACCCGTGAACGCTATAACACCCTCCGAGTGAAAGCTCGTGTCGTTTGCGTCAAAAGACCTCGTCTTGAAAGACTTCAAGTAAGCCTTCGAGAAACTGGTGTTAGGTAACGACATGGAAAGCTCGTGAGAGGTCCAGTACGTTTTCACGCCAGAAACCGGGTCCATGTAGGAGTTAACGAACTTGACCTTGTCCTTGTACACGTAACACTCCACCATCATGTCGTACTCTACCTTTTTCGAGTCCTCGTCATCAAGCTCGGACGTAGAGGTAGAATAAGGACTGATGGCTGACGTCTCACGGGTATCGTAAATGTAGCGAGCGGCGAACAACGGGTTGATGTTACGCATCTCCCCCAGCTCCGATTTCTCGGCTATCTCCACGTCAACGGAGAGAGGTGGACGTTTAACCAGCTTCATCGCCGTCCAGTCATAAAACTTGAAGTACCCTCTCGTCTTGCTGGTGTCTATCTCCACCGGCTCGTTGGTCATCCAGTCGTGGAACACCATGATGTCGTTAAGCATGGCGAACCCGCTCACCCTCGTTTGAAGGTTGAAGGGGGTGACAAGGTCCTGCGTGAGTACCTCCGGCGTTGAATCGTAAACGAAGGTGGTGGGCAGCATCTTCATCGCCCTCGCCTCCATCTTCTCCATGTCAACCTTGTAAATCGTCCCCCCGTCATACGAGTCTCCCTTTTCCGGGGGGATGTCGAAACGGAACCTCTTGATAACCACGCACATGTAGTGGTTTGTCTTCGGTGCCAGTTGAAGGCCGAGGAAACCGTACACGTACGCTTGATCCTTGTCGTACTCGGTGGACGTCCAGTAGTAATTACCGGAGCCTTCTTGCTCGTTCACCAGTGGTACTGGTGTTGACAAGGCACGAGCAGAACGGGGGGTGGGGGTGTCTTCTTGAACTTCCACGGCGGTACCCACCCCTATGTACTGGTTGTTGAACGTGATGATGTCCTCCTCCCTCTCGGAGATAAGGAACTTCCATGTTTCCTCGATGTTGTCTATCACGTCCTTGATCTCTTCCTTGGAGGGGACGTACCACCCGAACCCTTGATTGTAAGCTTGCGTGAACACCGATTGATCGTCCTTCTTGTTGTGAAGGAAACATATCGTGTTTCGTAGACCGTCTTCCTCCCGCAAGGTGGATAGCTGGTCAACGAGGACGTGACTTCCCTTCCCGGTAACGGAATCGTATTCCAGTATAGAAAAACCGCCTTGCTTGAGGGCGGTGAACAGGTATATCTTGTTATTGTACTCGTACATGCCGGCGGTAACCGATCCAGCCGTGAACAGTGGCTCGTCGATGACCACCCTCGTCCCGTCCATGCTCTCGATAACACCGGAGTTCTCGTTATCGGTGTCTATCACACGGACGTTTCGAGCCTCACGGTATTGCCCCTTCGGCATGTAGCGGGGGTCGATGTCCATGTTCATCTTTCCCCCCGAGAAATCTTGTATTACTTTCATAAGGCTCTCAATAACGCTTGAATAATTTCCTCTCTCTTGAAGTTCATCTCGAACTTGGCGTCCTTGTAACGACGGTTCTTCTCTGCCTTCGCCCGTATCTTCTCGTTCATCGGGACGTTACGCCTTCTCTCGATGATCCGCCAGTATATGTCAGCTTCCAGGTACTTCTGCAAGTACGGGTGTATATTAATCTTCGTGATGTCCGTCAGGTCCACGTTAGACACGTAGCATATAAGGATGCGATCGTAACCCTCCGGCACGTCGTCGAATGTTAGCGTGTTGTCCCTGTAATCGAACTGGTAACCGTTCTTGCTAACCAGGAACGAGTTGTGACGACACGGCAACATGCACTCGGCTGACTTCATCCCGTTGAGGTCAACCCCCTTCACGATCTCGTAGTCGTTGTTGTCGATCATCGTTTCCTCCTCGTTCGTCAGGATGTTCTGGGCGGCGTACACGTCATCGTTCTTGAGCATGTACGAATACCACGTGTTGATGTTATCGTTGTATAGGGCGGGAATCTTGTACCCGTCGTGCAGGAAGTAGATGGCTATATAGTCGATGAAGTCGTTGGGCATCCTGAACTTTCCCACGGCGTTCATCTCCCCCTCCGCCTCCTTGTATTGCTTGTCACCCACGTATCGCAGTTCCTCGACCGCTCTCTGGGCGTGTTTTATGACCAGTTCCCTGCTGACACCGTGAACGTAACTGTCCGGGTCAGTGGCGTCTATCAACACCGAGTCGATAATGTCTGTTAGTTTAACGTTCATAGCGTGTTATCTTTTTGAAATTCGTTAGCTTGATCCTGTGCCATCACCTGTATCACTTCCGCCTCCCTCAAGTGAACTCCGAAGCATAACGCTATCTCGATCACGAGGACGTTAAAGAAATGCTCCGACAGCGTGAAGTCTTGATAACTCTTGACGGAAGGGTTGAACACCGGCTTGCCCTCTATGACCACGTAAGTCCACCGGGGTCTCGGCGGTATCTTGTAATAATGCACCTCTATCGAGGGGCTGTCAGGCAACACCTGTATCCCGTCCTCCATGACGGAGTAATTCGGGTACGTCTCCGATGGCCTGTTGTACTTCGAGTTACCTATCATCCTTAGCCGTGCCACGTCTATCATGGTGGCCTCTTTCCCCTCCCTGTACACGGCGTTTAACTTCTCGGTAGGGGGGAAAGGGAAGAAGGGGTCATCATCCCCCTTCTTCAAATCTTCCACCACGGCGAGCTTGTACAAGGCGTTTTCAAGAATATCCTTCGGGATCGCCGAGTAACCTTGCTTGTCCCTGTTATACTTCATCCTCAACCTGTTAGGTATCTCTGAATATATCTTGGACTGGGCCAGCCCGCAAACGGAGTTAAACTCGTCGGGAGTTATGACACCGTACCCGTTCTTGTTAAGTAGCACGTTGACTACCTTGTACACCTCGTCTATCATTTATTCTAAGCGTTTAACTTGGTTAAAATCCTGTCGTAAGCGGCGCCACCTTCCTCGCTTGTCATCGCCCACTCGGCGAACTCGGAGATGACGTTAAGACCCGGGGCGCAAGTGTAGATAACACCCCCCGATGCCCAGCTCAATTCAGTCTTTCTCGAGTTCAACTTCAAGATGTTCAAGCGTATGCCCGATTGAATCTTGAACTTGATCGTGTTTCTCTTGTCACCGAACATCTCGATGATCTCCCGGGGGGGAGTTCCAGTCTCCATCTTGCCAAGGATACCGGCACGAAGGATGGTGGGATTCATCTCGGTGGTGACTCCCTTCAAGGTAGCGTAAACCGCCTGTAACACCTCGAAGTCTGATGTCTTGCAAAGTTCAACCACGGTAGCCATGTCAGTCCACGTGCTTTCCTCGATGGCGGCGTCAGCTTCAAGGTCTTCAAGGTAGAACACCTTGTCCTTGCCGAAGAACGGGTGCAACATGAGGAACATCTGTAAACCTCTATCTTCCGGGTAAATGGTCCACCGGTCACCGGGGAAGTCCACCCGTCTAAGCTCTACCGGCCCGTCGATGTTCTGGTCATTCTCGATGGCGGTGGGGGATACCGGGGTGTAACGGAGGTTGAACACGTAAGTCTCGCCGTTCTTGCCGGTGTACACGTGACGTGTCTTCGGTCTTAACGAGTGATTGTTACGGGTACCCGTGAGGAGGAACGTCAAGGGTTTTTTACCCAACCCCCTCTTCTCTAGCTCGGCGATCATCTGTTCTTTCGCCTCTTCTTCCGTGATTCTCTTTGTTTCTTTAGTACTTGCCATATTCGATTAGAGGCACTCACGCTTTCACGTGTTGACGCTTCACGGGAACGCTACTTTTTAGGTCAATCTCTTGACGGTCATCCATAGTTGGAACCTCCACGTCCGAACCCCGTTGTGCCAACGGTTTCTTGTTAATTAAATTCAGATTCAAATAAAAAAAGGGGGAGGGGTTATTATTCCCTTCCCCCGAGGTTTAATATTTAAGGTCAATTAAGCCTATGCTGATACACCTTCGAAGATCGCCCATTTCTTCAACCCAACGCAGCGCAATCCCCATTCAGACAACCAGTCGATACCGAAAACGTCCCAGGTGTTGGTAGCGTCCGGCACGTTCTGTGAACCGTGGAACGTGGTTACAAGCTCACGGCTGTATCCCGGCATACCCTTGTACAACTTGGTCAAGTACGGGGCGTTGATCGTGCTGTTCTGCCCGCTCAAGTCACCGTTGTAACCGGTGGTGATGGAAGCACGTCCTAGCGGTACCATGATACCGTGGATTTGGTTCTCCGCGGCGAAGTTATCCGGGTTCAAAACGGTCGGGTCTTTCAACAGTTTCCAGGTGGTCTTGTAGAACTCGTATCCACCCATCTTGAAGGCGTCGAAACCGAAGTCAAGCATCCGTTGCTTGTTATCGAAGTAACCCCATGTAGCGGAACCTGCCCCACCAACTTTAGCCAGCCAGTTGTCGATTGACAACGATGCCTCGGTAGACAAGTACAACAAGTTGTAAGTCTCGCCGTTAACCTTGTCAAGACGCTTGATGATTGACTCGATGTCGGCAGTCCCGGAGATGTTACCCTCGAAGCTGTTACCACCGTTTCTGATCTGGTCGAACACTCCCTCGATACCACGGAATCCAGCCGTTTTAGCCGTTGAATCATCGGCAACTTTCTTGCCAACGAACGCTTGAATCTCCATTTGATCCAGCATTCTCTCTCTAGCCTCTTCAACCTCTGCGCTGAACCAGAAGATGTTTCCATCAGGAGTTTTCAACCATGTAGCGTCACACATGTCGGAACCGTTGATCTCGAACATGTCCTTACCGATGATAAGGGAGGTGCTACCGATTTCAACCTCACGGGTCAAGGCACGGGTCATACCAGGCGTTCCCTTCTGGAACTCGTAACCGGCAGCCGTGATGGTCAAACCGCTAGTTCCAACGGTCCAGTCAGAACCATCGTAAGTTTTAGCGGTGAACGTTCCGGCGTCGTAATCATCCGGGATACAGATACCGTAGTTCACTTTCTTGCCAGCCTTGTCGATAACCATGAAGTTCTCGTTGGGGCGGATGGTGTGAGCGGCGTAAGTGAACACGTCACCGGCACGGGTCACGCCTTCCAGCAATTTACGTCTACGCCCGGTCATCCCGAAGAACTGGGTGTCGGCGGAGATCATCTCCTTCTGGGCGTATTTATCAAGGAACCCACGGATGGTTTGATTCCCGTATTGATCGATGATCGTGTCCTTCAATGAAGGATAAAACTTGGTCGTGAAGTCATAAAGACTCATGTAGTTACCCGAGATCGGTTGAACTTTGATGTTCGGGTCAAGGTAAAAACTATTAGGTACGTTTACTAACATAACAATTATCTTATAAAGTTATTGTCTTTAAGGAACCTGCGGAATTCATCTTCCGACGGGCCCTTGACATCTCCCGGTTTGGGGGCGTCAGTGGTGGCGTTAGATTTCTTCCTCATTTCCTCTTCAACAGTATTCGCTTTCACCGCCTTGGCGTGTTCTTCCAGTATCTTCGGCAGTTCCATCCCGGCGGTGATCACTCTTACCAGGTTGCCGTAATTGAAGGTACCGTCCTCGTTCTTGAACGTTCCCAGCAGCGAGTCGATCCCGTCGAATACCTTGTCGTATCTCGACTTGTCACGAATCTCGTAACTGAAACCGTCAATCTCGATCTTATCAAGACTTGACAAGGCTCCTTTCGCCCCCTTCACCCATTCTTCTTTTCCCTTGTCAACGTTATCCTCCACACGCTTGAGAGGAGTCTTGTATTGCTCTTTCTGGGCGTTGAAATACTTTCTAGCTTCCTCGGCCTTGGTCTTCAAGCTAACCAGCTTTGACCTGTTCTTGCGGTCAATTGCCTTTCTCTCGTCATCTAGCATGTCCTCGGTCACCTCCTCGGTCTGGAAGTAGTCTTCATACATGACGTCAATATCTTCCTTGTCAAGGGACGGGTATTGCGTCTTTAGGTACTCCTTGACAACTTTCTCGTTCGGCTCGTTGTCCCAGTCTTTCTGTACCTTGAAGTAATCGTCCACTCCCCTCCCGGTTTCCCGGACGAACTTGTCGATGTTAGCCACGTCAGGACTGGCGTAATCAACAGGTTTCTCGACCTCTTTTTCTACCTCTCGAACCGTTACCAGGTCTTCCCACGTCTTCACTTCCTTACCTACCTTACCGGCCAGGTATCCCAGTATTTTCTCTTCTGGCACCTTCGAGAAATCTATTTCCTGATCATCGACCTTGTTGACATCCTCTACCTTGTCGGGGGTAGGGGTGTCTGCCTTGTCTTCAACTTTCGGTTCCGGTGCAGGTTTTCCCTCCTTGGCGGCAGGGGCTTGCTCTCCCGGTTTAAAAGTTATGTCTTTCAGAATTTCATCTAACTTTCCCATTCGATTTAAGGCACTTACGCTTTCACGTATTGACGCTTCAATGGAACGCTACTTTTTAGGTCAATCTCTTGACGGTCATCCATAGTTGGAACCTCCACGTCCGAACCCCGGCGTGCCACCGGTTTATTGTTTAACAATAAATTTAATTCAATTCTAATTCTTACACAAATATATAGAGAAAATCTATAACAACAAAGCGTTAAACGATTTTCTATGTCTCTTTTATCTTGATTCCATGTACTTTAAGCATCAGCTTGCGCTTTATCTTGTAAACGTCAGTACGGAATCCCTTGGTGTCTTCCACCACGGTCTCCCCCGTCTCGACATCCGTGTACACGAAATCGGCCACGTACTTGCAAGCCAGCTCGACGCAATGCCTGTTCTTCCCCTCCCCCTCGAACTGTGCGGGTATCAACGTGTAAGTGACCTGTTCTTGCAAGTCCTTGATCTTGCCGGCCCTTTCCAGTAGCTTGAGGGTGGCGGCACGGGCGGCCTCCTTCTTCGAGGCGTGACCACCCGATTTGACGTTACCGTATTTTGATCTTCCTATCATCCCCTTGCCCTTTTATCACCGGCTGTACCGTTCTTCCTGCCACGGTTGGCGGAAGATGACGTGTACCTCCTGGTAGCGTGATCGTAATCTTTCCCGGCACGAGACGATTTCCCGTGCTTCTTGTCATGTTCACGGTTACGCTGGCTAAGCTCGGCCCGTTTCTTTCTTTGCTCCGGTCTCCTGTTAACCTCGGTATCCGTTTTCTTTTTCTTCTCTCTAGCTTCCGGGTGATCCCGGTAATACTTGGCAGACCTGGATAATTCAGACCTGTCCTTCCTCGGTGGTGCCATCTCCTGTATAGTTTTGAACTTGGTTAACTTCTTCCATAGGTGGAATCTCGACGGGTGGGGCGGCTTGAACGTCCTGCATGGCGTTCATGCTCTCGAAGGGTATCGTTGACCCTCCCCTCTGTCTCTGGTTGATCATGGCGCTTTGCTGTTGCGCTTGCTTGTAGGTGCGGGCGTCCTTGGCCTGTTCCTTGTACTGGTTCGACTCGGCCGTGACACGTGCCTGCAAGCCTAGCTCCTGCATCCTCAACTGGTGTTTAACACGTTCCAGTATGATCTCTCCCTCCACCTTCTTCTCGTTTATCTGTATCTCCGATTGAGTCTTGAACTGTAATTCCTGACCCTTGGCCTGAATCTCCATCATCAGGGATTGCTGTTTCTGTTGCTCGACGGCAACCTGCGCCTGCGCCTGCATCTGGGTCTTCATCGCCTCCACCTCCTTCTGTTTCTGGAACGCCTCGTCCTGACGCTTCTTCATGATGACCTTCAAGTACTTGGACGCCATCTTGATGTTGTCGATAGACAGGATGTCCATTCTATCGGCGAGGGTGATCTGGCCGGCTTGAACGGCGGCGAGTATCACTTGATCCAGCTTGGCCTTTTCCTCGGCGTCGGGAGCCACTTCAACGATCACGTCAAGATTGTACTTGTACAGGGTCTTGTAGTCGTCGATAACGTCATCTTCCAGCAAGTAAGACATCACGTCATCGGAGAACGATTCCTTGTACATGGACATCTGTTGCGCCCTGTTCAAGCTAACCTCCCCCGTCCCCTTCTTTATGGACATCAGTCCCTCGAAAATGTGCTTGGTGGCGGTATTACTCATGTTAAGGGCCATCTGTTGCGTCCCGACGAGCGCCCCGTTAAGCGGTGCCGAACCGTCACGTACCCTGTTAACGCCGGTAACCTCGTAGCACATGTTCATGTTCTGGTCGTAGGCGTTGATAAGCTGCATGAGTTTCTGCCCGTCAGACGTCGGTATGTTACGAAGGATGTTGCCCTGTAATACCTGGTCGTCATCGTAAGCCGTTCCCTTGTACAGCAAGGCTCCCGTCTGGTACATCATGTCTAGCACGTCGGAGGGGGTGAGCTTGGCGCCGGTGCCGATGTCTATGTTCATCAGGGCGTCAACGTTGATCTCGAACATGTCAGGTTTCATCTTTGAGATCAAGTGTCTAAGTTTCAACACGATAAGGTGTATATCCTCGGCGTAAGACTTCAAGTTCTCGACGATCGATGGTACCGTCAGCTCGTAGATGATGTACGGTGCCATCACGGTGTTGGCGTTATTCACCGGCCGGATCATGTCACGCATGAGGTGGTAGTTGAACACGAGGTTCATCCCTAGCACGTAGTATCCCTCGAACCACACGTCGTACTTCCCTTTTATCATGCGGGAAGAGGATTCCTTCGGTAGAACGTAGTCCTTGTCCTTGGGGATAAGGTTATTGCGTTTCCTCTTGTACACCTCGTCCATCGTGGTCTTGAAGGTGAAGTACATTACCGTGAACAGGTCGTCCTCGTTAGCCACCTCGTCCGGCTTGAACCGTTTATCACTCACCCCCCTCGCCAGGGCCTGGTACGATACCTCTCCCCCGCTCATCCTGACGATCTGCCCGGCGGTCATCTCCATCATCTCGGCGAAGTAGTAGCACCCCTTCTTGTCACGGGTGTACAACGGGTCGTACGAGTATAACAGGTTCTTGCAATCAACCCTTCTCATGACCACGCCGTAGTTTGGATCGGACTCCACCCGTATGGCGGCGATGCCGTTGGTAACGAGGTCTTCCGCCACCCTGTTCTGTATCTCACGGAAGTAGTTAAGGTCGAACACCCTGTTAATGATGATCTCCGACGCTATCTCCTTCTTCTGCCTGTACTCTAGCTGCATGTGAAGGTCTAGCTCCTCCTTGGAATCAGGAACGTAATCAGGCACGAAGTTGATACCGGTGGCTATCGTCATCTCCTGCGTGAAGTCTTTAGTTAGCATCTCGGTTTCCAGCCTCTTGCGGTACTTGTTACGTTCCTCCCTTGACATGATGTCAACACCCTTGGTCTTGATCTTGAACATGTCGGCGGGGAAGGAGTCCTTCACCACGTTAACGAACTTTGGAACCACGGAGGTGAACTCCCAGTTAAGAGACAGGTAAGCCTGGTCCTTCGGGATGTTAAGCATGTTCTTGAACCGGTCAATGTCCACCTCGTTGTTACGAAGCGCCTCTAGTTCCTCGAACTTCTTCTTCCGGCTGGTGTAATCGTTCCCCGTGATCCACTCGAACTCGATGTACCGGGCGTACTCTAGCCCGTACGATTTGCTTTCCTTCTCCTCGTTGGAAGCATCCCTGTTCGGGATCGTGACGTTTCTTCTTTGTCTATCCATTTTTTAACTTTCCATAAGTTCCAACATTCTCGTATATCCTGAACATGGGTCGTGTTGCCACCGGCTCCTCTGCCTCCCTCTGGCGTCTCTTCTTGCGAGTGTTACCTATGAGGGCGTAGGCTGACGATATGGAGGCGTCACGCTTGGTCCTGTTCTTGTCATCGAAAGCCAGCCAGTCTTCCAGCGTGGCGTTAAAATACATTTCAGAGCTGCCGACGTTGTTCTCCACGAAGGATTCTATGGCGGCGTTTATCATCTGCGAGACGTTCTCGGACGTGGAAGGCATACCCCCCCTCACCCTCTCGTCTTCTGACAGCTTGTCCTTTTCCTTGTCGGTTCTGGTCATGGAGAACTTGCGATACCCACGACGGTACATCTCGTCTATCAGGTTGTTCACGTTGTTCTCTATGAGGGCCGGCATGCCGTAGAACACCATCGCCTTGATGGCGTCATCGAAGAATATCTCCTTCGAGTCCGGCCTGTTTATGTACTCTAGGAAGAAGTTGAAGTTGGGCGCCCCGGAAGAGTTTATGCCGGAGAACCCGTGTATCGAACCCTTGGAACCCTTCCCGTCAACGGTCTTGTTAACACGGTACGGGTCTATACCGAAGTTACCGATGTGCCTGTTAAGCGGTATCCACAGCCCGTTCTCGAACTTCACGTTGTTCCTTAGACCCTCTTCCGGTAGCCAGCTAACGAGGAACCTGCCGTCCGGCTTGTCCACGAAGATAACGTGTCCACTATCTGCAACCCCTTGATACCACTCGAAGTTACCACGTCTAAGGTGAGTGCCGTCGAGGTTATCGTTATACTTTATCTGCGCCAGTATGTTAGCCTGGTTGAACATGCACATGTTGATCGCCAGCTTGAACCCGTCTTCCTCGGTGCGGGGGTTCTTCCTGTGTTCCTCCAGCAATTGCTTCGGGTTATCCTTGAGTGCCTCGTCCACGTTCTGCAAGTAGGTCTTCACCCCTATCGCCATGTTCTCCCCGTCCATAGTCCTCACCGGTGATTTAGGGTCTTCAACGATCATGTTACCGTACTTGTCTATGAAACCCTCGTAATGCTCGAAGCAGCTTATGAATATCTTGTACAGGTTGGTCACCGTCTGCCCGTTACCGTCACGCTTGCGTGGGTCGGAGTTGTAGTACAAGTACTTGTACCTGTCCCCCGCCAGGGCGTCAGGATCGTTGGCATCCTTGCCGGTCATGAACTCCACAGTGGAGATCAGTATGGCTTTCCCCGTGATACGCCTACCCTTCGTGAGACATTTTCTCACCATCGTGAAATGGGTAAGCGTGTTACCGTTCTGTTTCTTCCACTTGCTGAACTCGTCACCGAAGTAGAACAGCAACGCCTCGCCGTCGTAACTGGACTCGTTGGTGGGGCGGAAGTTTATACGGGTGTTCAACGCCACGTCCACGACCTCCTTCTCTTGTCCCGCCTTCTTGAGCTTGTTACCCGGCTGGGCGAACTCTAGCTCCGACTTGGACTTCTCGTCCATGCACATCGGCTTGAAGTAGAAGGGGAGGTGGGAGAACATGGTCGTTAACCTCACGAAGTTGGACTTGGCGTCGGTATCCGTCTTGGACGTCATGCCGGACAGCTTGTTCCTTTGCTCTATCGTCTTGCAAAGGATGAACGCCATGATACAGTCCGTGGCACCGAAACGACGAATCTTTTCAAGGATGATACCGAGACAACGGTTATCCCTGTACATAGCCTCAAGGAACAGGAACAACTTCCTCTGGGCGGCGGAGTAATAGTAATACCCCCCGTCCGCTCCCGTGTAGCAATGTGTCATCATGAACCAGTGGGCGCCGGTTATATACGTTGCCACCCCGTTGTTCATGAACCAGTACCCGTTCCGTTTCTTCATGTACTCGGAATCTATGTAATCCTCGTGACGCTTGGCGGTACGAACCGTGAGGTCCCTCGGGGGAGCCTGCCTGCGCCAGAACTGGTCTTGCTTGAACCGCTTTCCCCAGTCAATCTCCGCCTTGATAGGTTTCTTGGGGAGGGCGATACGGATGTCGTTTATCTCTATTATCTCCCCCACCGTGCCTTCCGGGTCTATCACCACGGCGTCGATCTCGGGGCGGTAACCGGAGTGATCCTTCATCCTGGCGAACTTGTCGGCGTACTTCTCGGCGTAACCACCCTTGTAGTCATTCTCTTCCAGCATGATGTCTTCCTCTTCCAGCTTGCTCTTCACGTCATGCACGATGTCCTCGATCTCCATGACGTCGTTGAAAGCCACCAGCTTGGTGTCTATCATGGTGGATATGCTATCGGCGTCGTTACCTATCACGTCAGAGTCCATGACGACGTCTTCCAGCCCGGAGTAGAGGGATTCCACCACCCCCTGGCTGGCGTCTACTATCTTGTCTAGCGTGGCACGAACCCACTTCTCCTGTTTCCTGTCGTGATTGAGGATGGAACCAAGCATGTTCTTGCAGCTAGTTATCGCTTTCTTCTTTAATTTTATGGCGTTCTTGACGGTGGTTTCCTTCTCCATTACGGCCGTGTCGATGTCCGCCGTGATAACCTTCATCAGTTCTCCCACGGCGATCTTGCACGATTGTATGAATCTGTCGTCACTCATCTTCAAGCTCTCCTATTATCCACGGCGTTTTCATCCTGTACAGCACTCTATCGTCTATCTTGAACTCGTACTCGGAATCAAGGTTGAACACGACGGGGGTACCGTCATCTATGCCTTGTTCCCGTAACGACTCGTTGGAGTACGTCATGATACCGTGTTGTTTCTTGTATTTCTCGGGGTTGGCTATATCGAAACTCCCCTCCCTCACCCTGTCATTGAGGACGGGTTCAACGTAGCACCACGGGTCAACGGCGATATGATCGTCACCACGCTTCACGAGGTACACGAACTCCACGGGGATAACGAACATGTCATCGAACAGCTCGTTACTACTACCCACCTTGTTGTCGGTGTACTCCACGCTCCGGCGGCGTACCATGTTGTGGTGGAAGTAAGCGATGTCACCCGGCTTTATCCTCGGGTCCGATGACGTGACCACCTCCCCGTGCCTCACCACGTAGGTCATGTCATCCATCGTGTTGTTCACGTAAAATTTAGTTCCACCGGGGGCGGTTATCGTCGTCTCGTACGTCTCGGGGACGTGAACGATCACCCCGTTAATCCCTTTCAAGTTCCTTTTCATAATCGCTCACGTCAATGGTTAAACTCCCGTCATCGTGACGGTATATCTCCTTCCACACCACGGCCTCGTTGCCGTCTTTCTCCCGGACGTGTATCGTTATCTTGTCACGGTTTTTAAGGCGTTCCTTCTTGATCGAGTGTATGATCATGCTGGTCAAACCCCCACCCCGTGACGTGAACGACAGGGATTGTCCCACCCGGAAACATAATTTCCTGCCGTTATCCATGTAGCTAAATTCTCTCAAATCCATTTCAAATTCCTATTTAGATATTAATATTCCACCCGCTAATCCTGCCAATCCCCACACCCACCATTTCTCGTACCACCTGTCCCTCTCCTTGATGACGAGGGGTTGAATGGCGGTGGTGGTAACGTACGGGTTCTCGTTAACCACCCTCACGATGTACTCGGCGCTACCCATGAACTTCTTCCTCTTGCCGGAAACGAGGTACTGGGAGGCGTACACCTCGAAGTTGTCGAAGTGGATGCCGTCCTCCATCACCGTGCCAGAGACGTACCTGTACCTGTTCCTCTCGTGGAAGGGGATGTAAACGTTCCGGTACACCGTGTCGAACTTTACGGTACCGGTATCCCTGTACACGGTGTTCACCTTGACGATGAACTCCGGTTTCATCCCCTTGATCAACTGTTTCAGGGAATCGTTCTCCTCTAGCACCTTGCTGGAAACCGATAACATGGATAGTTTCTCCGCCACCTCCCGGTTGTACTTGTCCTTGTAAAACCTGACGGTGTCTTCCATCGCACGGGCGTTATACACCTCTCCCCCCACCTCCCTGTTCCGGCTGACGGAGTTCGAGATGATGAACACCACCAGAACGGTGGCTATCCACGCTATCGCTATCTTCCAGTTACTCTTCATCTACCTCGTCTATCACGCAGATTATTTCCTTGTCATGTATGGCGACGAACTCGTCATCACCGAGGAAGAACGGTGTACCGGCATGGGAGGGGTGAATCACGGTATCTCCCACCTTCACGTCGTTTCTACCGGCGTTCATGGCGACAACATCGCTCTTCCGTGTTAGCTCGTTTCTCGTCTCCGGGATGAATATACTCCCCACCTTTCGCGTCTCTTGCTCGGTCTTCTTGATGATCACGTAATCGTTGATCGGCCTGATTCTTTTCATTTCAATTCGATTTTAATTTTTACTATTCTGTTTATCAATCAATTTAAGTATAAGCTCGTACTTGTCCTTGTCAGACTGGCACCAATCTTCAATGCTTTTCCGCATGGCATCCATCTCTAGTTTTATCGTTCTCTCGAGACTCTTGAACTCGGCGTTATGAACGGCCCTCAAGTTAATTATCTCCTTCTTTATCTCGTCATCCTTGAAGTCCACGTACTCCTTGGTCGGCTTGTTGAAACTCGTCGCCATAGCCGTTGTTACCACGAGTGCTACCGCCCCCATCACCGCCTTGGCAACGTTACTTGTCACGTTGTCTATCCAGTTGCTCATTGTCCGAGAATAGTTTAGTTATGGCCTTCGCCATGATTAATAACGCCCCTATGATGAAGTTAAGCCATACCTTCCAAGCGTCTGGGAACGGGGACGTGGTTATCAACCCCTGCCACATGGGGAGGGTGTAGACGCACATGTCGCCTATCCTCTTTATTTTCCACGGGGTCGGTTTCTTCCAGTTCTTGACGCTAGCTTGCATGACTAACTCCTTTCTTCTATGATTTCCCAGAACACTTCATCACCATCCTTTAGGAATTTCTCGACTAGAGCCTGTATGTCCCTGTCGGCACGTCCCTGTATCGTTCTCTCGCCTGTACGGTTATAAGCGACAAGGGGACATCCATCGGTATCGTCCACCGTGTTACCACCGTGAACCCTTATGCCGGAGAACTTCATCCCGTTAACGTCAACGGTTTGTCCCGGAGTGTTGTACAACAAGATCATGTTCCTCTCGTACTTCGGGCTGTAAGTGATAGCGACGTTATACTTGTGGGCGGGGATAGCCGTCTTGCCGGGTATCTTGGTTTCCCTCACGGCGTCTTCAAGCACCCAGCAGAAGTCCTCGCCTTCAATCTCGATCCTGCCTACCGTGGCATCGTCGAAGAACTCTTTCCTGATATGTTTGATAATATGTTCCATATCACAAATATACGAATTATATCTTTCCGTAGTATCTAAAAAAGGCCCCGAAAGGTCTAGTTCTCAAGTAATCCATGTTATCACGGTTCTCTTTAGCTTCCATCTCCATCGCAGAAGCGTAGTAAGCCTTGCTGTTGGACTCTCCAACCTCTTTCCCCTTGTCTTTTACAACGTGGTACATGAAAGATATTAACCACTCCACCAGGTACATGATGTAGTACAGCACGAAAGGCAACAGGAATGGCAAGAATGCGTACCAGTGGTAGGGGGCGCTGAAAAGGAAACTAGCGAAGTAAGTGATTATCATGCCCATCGTGAAACAATCCTTCCACTGACGAGCGTGAATTCTTTCCTCGTTAATGACGTGATCAGGCAACCAGTCTTCCTTGGTAAGGATGAAAGGGCCTAGCGTTATGGTTGAATACCCCTTGAAAAGTATCAACTTAGCCAACCAGTTGTTGTAATAAACTTTTGTCATGTACATCAGGCACTTACGTACAATATTACACTTGTACGTATTGACGCTTCACCGGAACGCTACTTTTTAGGTCAATCTCTTGACGGTCATCCATAGTTGGAACCTCCACGTCCAAACCCCGTTGTGCCAACGGTTTTTTATTAAACAATAAATTCTGTTCTTGTAATCCAAAACGCTTGATGTTACAAGCGGCTAGCAAGTCACGGTCGTTAACCGATCCACAGTTAGGGCATACCCATTCCCTTTCAGAAAGTTTCAGTCCCCTGTAAACGTGTCCGCAAGAACACATCTTGGATGAAGGATCGAACCTTCCTATCCTGATAAACGTTTTACCCTGTCTCTCGCACTTGTATTCAAGCATCTTGAAAAACGTAGACCAACCGCAAGCTCCTATCGCCTTGGAGAGACGATGGTTTTTCATCATCCCTTTCGTGTTTAAATCTTCCACGACGATCGCTTGGTTCTCGCGTACAATTTTAGTGCTTATCTTGTGAAGATAATCCTGCCTGCGGTTGACTACATTTTCATGCTGTCTAGCAAGTATCATTCTTGCCCTGTTCCGACGGTTACTTCCCTTCTTCTTCCGTGACAACCGTCTTTGCAGGGTTCTCAATCTCTGTTCAGCCTTGATTAAATGTCTCGGGTTCTCGTACGTGTCACCGTTAGAACACACGGCGAAATCTTTTATACCCATGTCAATACCTATCGTGGTATCGAAAGTTACCGGTAATTTTTCAGGTAGTTCCTTTCCGTCATCAACAAGCACGCTAACATGGTATTTACCCGATGGGGTCACGCTAACCGTTACCGATCTCACGTCTCCTTCAAACTTCCTGTTGTTACCGTACTTTACCCATCCAATTTTAGGTAGCTTGATCCTTCTCCTTTCTTGATCCACGTGAACCGATAGTATGGCCTTGTATGACTGTCTAGACCTGCTCTTCGACTTGAACCTAGGAAACCCTTTCTTCTCCCTGAAAAACCTGGTGAAAGCCGCATCGAGATTCCTCAACGACTGTTGTAAACACTCGGTACTAACTTCTCTCAACCACGAGTACTGTTCCTCTTTTTTCAGGTCAGTTAACAGGGCGCATAGCTGCACGTACGATATTCTTCCCTTGTCTTTCATGTACGCCTCTATTCTCTTCTGCAATCCCCAGTTATAGATAAAACGAACGCACCCGAAGCTCTTGTTGAAAAACTCCGATTGTTCCCTCGTGGGATGTAGTCGATATTTATAGGCGTTTAACATGATACTAATATACGAACATTTAAACTAAAAACCAGACATTTTAATTTAAAAAAAATGTAATTTACTATATAGTTGCCCATCATAATATCAAGCTGTTATTGTTGCTATAAATTTTTGAGTTACACCTTGAAAAGTGAAGGTGAATGTAATATCCACGAGAGGCCAAGGAGATATGGACAACGGAAGATAACACCCACTCCCGTCAAGATTATTCTTCGCTAGTGTAAAGAATTGTGACACGGCTATCGGCAACTCGATACCACCCACCACCGCTTTAGCGCTCATGCTCCACCCGTCAAGACTACTGGAAATCCCCATGTCCGGTGATATAGAACGACTGAAATAAATGGCATGAGTCCCTGACTTGCTTAACGTGATCTTGTTTGTCTCTGACGCCTTGACCATGTTCGGTTTTATGTTGTCCTCCGTCGTCCCCGTCCCCCCGGTACAAGCGTAAGGTATAGTTGTAGCCCACGAGTCTAGCGATGGAGACTTGGACGTACTCGGTAACATGTTTCCCTTGTAAGCCAGGAACAACGCTTTCAACTCGTAATCGGTCAGCTTGCGATTGAAATAGGCGTACTCTTGCAAGTAACCGTTCCAGTAATCAAGGGGCGGGGTAGTCGTGTAGAACGCACGCCCTAGCCAGATGTTACCGTCCCACTTCCTGTCACGGTCACTGTAACCGACAGGACCGGCGAGCGGGTAATTGGTGGGGTCCATCAAGCCGTACTTCTTACCGTTAACGTAATAATCCATCGTCCCTGACGGGTAGTCGAAAACTACCACGAGGTGATTCCACCCGTTCGTTATCCAGCTACCAGTGTCAGCATTGCACACTTGATTCGATGATCCAGTGTACGCTTGGAATCTAGTCCGGACGGTGTCCGGACTACCCGGTGATTCCATCCCGATAGCGTACCCCAGGTAACTAGTACCTGAACCGTGAAGAACGCCCCCCATGATCCCGTTGTACGTCGTGTTGGACGATCCCATGTTGAAGGCGCAAACCGAGATAACGAACGATGACGTTCCCTTCACCACATCCGGCAAGCGAATCGCCTTACCCCCTTCGATCAAGTCAAGACACGGGCTGTTATTGAAACCTGCCGTGTAATACTCCATCGTGCCACCTATCGTGGCGGTGGGGTTGTTACCGTTACCGGAGTAATCGTTTATATCACCCCCGAGCGGTAGGTACACCGTTGGATTTAAAGCTTGAATGATTCCTGATCCAGCCACTGGCCATATCTTTTTACCGTTTAACCACGCTTCTTGTAATTTCTTGCCGTTCAATGCTCCCCCCACGAGCTTTCCTACTTTCCCTAGTTCTATTGCCATGTTATGCGAATTTCAAATACAACCTACCTGTAACCTGTGATGATGTCGCCGGTATCGTGTCAACCACCTGAACCGACGTTACCATGTTAGTTGCCGAAACGGTCTCTATACAGTTACTTAACTTCGTGTACTGGGATGATGACATCAACCCGTTAGACGATGCAGTCGCTAGTCCGTACGTCGTGTTCGTTGACGTTATGGTTATGTTACCAGAAGCGTCACTGGAAACGGAAGTTGCCCCCCCTCCCAACAACCTGATCTGGTTACGGTACGTGTTATCGTCCGTTACCTTGATGTACGGGCTAGTGGTTGCCGAGTTGGCAGCCGTACCCGAAGCACCGGCGTACAACCTAGTCGTGTAGTGAGTGTTCGTGTCAGTGTCCGTCCACGGTACCGCAACGTACATTTGACCGCTAGAATTAAGCTGAACGGCGTAATTCTTTGATGCCAACCCGGTAGCCCCTATCTTAACTAGACCCAGCGTTGAAGACGTGGCCTGCGAATAGGTGGTATTGGTGGTGGGGGGGGTGTACCCTAGAGCCGTCGTCACCATTGACTTGGTGATACTAGTCAAGTAACCCTGTGAAGTCACCCATGATTGGGTGGCAGGAGAGGGAAGATTACGCTCATCCCACATCCTGTAATTCACGCCATCAACTTTATTCGTGCTTACACAATGCAACACATCAGAATCATTAGTAAGAAGGAATACTCGCATACCACTTGAATAATTCCCTACTGATATATACCCAGGATTATCTTTCGTTACTGATATTGCACTATGAGTTCCAGAATTATGCGTGTACTTTAACATTTGGTTTGCAGTACATATAATTGATCCTGACATAGTGCCACCGGTCAGTGGCAAATATTCACCCAAATCCGTCAATGTCGCCACTCTTACCGTGCTACCTAATGTTGGACCAGTGTAAAGACCGTCCGACTTCAATATCATCGCACGGTTATTACCTGATCGTTGAATTAAAGGACCTCCACCCGATTCACTCCAACCCAAGAGGAACTTGCTAGCTCCTTTCACACGGAACGTTTGAAACACGTCAGTTCCGCCGGTATCGGAGTTATTAACTGAAAACCCTGATGATCCAACTAGACTAATGGATAATGAACCTGATACCGTACCTCCGGTTAACGGCAAGTAACTACCTAGTTTAGTGTTCACTGCGTCCAGCGTGGCCAGCGTGTGTTCGGTTACGGTCACCGCTTCCCCTGCCGTGTACGTTTTATTAACTCCAACTCCCAGTTTTACCGTACCATCTGTTATTTTCAAATAAGTAGGAATTCCTGTTGTCGCTCTAGGAACGTTATATCCTGCCTTACCATTATTGGGGTTTAACATCTTGTACAAGACCAACGCCCCGGAAGAATATTCAGAACCTAACCCTTGTGCGAAAGTTCCATCATAATACAACCCGTACCCTAGCATCCCATTAGTGACGTTTCTTGAATATCCAACCAACATACTGTCATTCGATTGGATTATTCCTGCTGAGAATATACCGTTGGTTGGAACTAATGTCGTGCTCGCATAATTAGATGATACCAATAATGATCCCACCTTCATCCCCTTTGCCGCTCCATTATTTAGAACGCCTGCATAATTTGCGTCACCTGATAAATATGTACCAGAGGAGCCAAAATAATGCCTGTTGGCGTAAACATCGGATATGTACGCTTTTTCGAAACTCCAATAACTTGTACCTAGGTATGATATACCCCCGTCCGCAAGTGTTACCGGAGTGTTAGGTAATAACCCTTGCGTTGGTACCCTAAGCCACAAGTAGGTAGTTCCATCTATTCTAGAGATAGATGGATACATGTTTTTGTCTAGCACTAATGAAGCCACTTTCTCATCGGCGGTCAATACCCTCTTCCAGTTTGATGAATCTCCGAATCCCTTGTTATTACTAGTACGGAAGTACATGTAACGTGTCCCGTTTTTAACATTATGATTAATGTCAAAGAATAATTGTGGATTTAGACTTTGGGCATCAGTTTGCCCACTATTCCACAATTGCCATACAGAGCCATACTCTGAGTTGGAAGGAGCGTTTGATAGAAGAGTTGTTGACGTGTAACTATATACTGCTTTCGGTTTATCAGAACCTTGTAGATCAGTATTAAGATCAAATACTTCATTAGTAACATTAACTCCCACGAACCCGTACGTCCACTTAGATGTAGTAGGCAAGTACTGGGAGTAGTTTGACTCGTCAAGTATCTTGTAACTTGTTGATACCTTTGTATGGTACAAGTCCGTATTCCCACTTCTAATATAAGTTGTTCCTCTATTCCTACCAAAATATTGATTTTCACTGCCAAATAAAATAATCTCTCCGGAAGTTGCCTCGTCTATTAATGACCATGTTGCTGGAACTATTAGTCTACTAGGAGTAAATTTATATTGAGCTGAATCGTAATCAACATCACCGATACCAATATAAGCGTAATTTGCAACTTTAGTACTTCCTGACACGCCATATCTAACACTATTTGTCGCAGAACTACTATTAATGAAAACAAGTTCTCTTGCCCACCCCGATTCTTGTGATATATTCACGAATATATTATTGTTGGCATCAATCTCGAACGCCCCAACGTTAAACTGCCCGGCAGTGAAAGTGTTGCTAGCCGTGAAGGTGTTAGCCTCGCTTCTCCTTGCCATGTCGGAAACGTCAGGTATGTCAGAGGTGGAGGCGGGGGTGGGGAGGTTACTGGCGTCCCATATCTTGTATATGGCCCCTTTTTTCAAGTGATTAATATCAGTGTCATTACTACATAAAATAACACCCCACTCATTTGAACCAAATAACATGTCATTTGTATATTCATTTCGTGAGAAATTGACTATACCGTAACCTTTATTTGTAGTCAAGGAGAAATTATCTGGGACTTTTATTCTGTTGTTATAAAATATGTATTGAGATGTATCCCATTCAATATTATTTCCAACGCCTATAAAATAATATTCCGAATTACCACCAGTTCCTTTGAATCCAGTATTCCCAACACGAACATCATTAGCGAACATTTCAAACCCCCTCGCCCAAGTGGTTGTATCGGAATAATTTTGTGCTATTCTATATGTGGAATCTCCCATGACCTTAAAATTATTAACAGAGAACTTACCCCCAACAAATGAATTAGTTCCCTTGAAAACGTTATCCCCTGACTTCGTGGCGGGGTCGGGGAGGTTGCGTTTATCATATATGGAATATTCACTAAGGGTACCGTTATTATTCACCAGGTGAATCAAATCTGAAACATTTGATCTAATGACTCCAACATACTCTTTAGTCCCCACTCCCCATCTATTTTCTGATTCTTTTAAATAAGTGAATAACAACGCTTTAGTTCCGTCATTATTTAGTATACCTGTTAAAGAACTTGCACTACCGGTATCAACTATTCTTATAGAGCCAGTCATAGTGCCACCCGACAACTTCAAGTAATTCTTGAGAGATTCAGTGGTTCCGGTATTAACGGCGTCTATTGCATCTGACACGGCCTTGACGGTGGGGGCGTAGTTCGTTTCCTTGCCGGTTAACACGCTCTTGAGGTCAGCTTGATACAATACCTCAGAGTTGTCAGAAGAACGGTAGAACGTGGTAGCCTTCAAGGTGGTATCCATCGTGGACGCACCATTCCCTATCGACAGGTAGTTGGATTTGTTCTCAAGGCGAAGATTCGTACCCGTGGTAGCTATCTTTCCAGTCGTGGATATGTTACCTTCAAAAAGGAACCAGTTAGCGCTAGAGACGAATCTCGATTCCACGGACCCGGTTGAAACCCTTAACCAGGCGTCACGGGTGTTAAACTCGATACCATCACTCCCCCCTTCCGTGATGTAAGTGTGATCGTAAGCGATGTACAACTTCTTACCGATAGGCAACTTGTTAGTCGTCACCACCTTCTTGTTAGTCTCGTCCCACGACAGGAACATTCCATCGGTGAGGGTAGTTATGTCAGTGGCGTACAACACCTCGGCGTTATCCGATGAACGGAAGAAAGAGGTGGCGGTTAGGGGGGTGCTTAAAGTGGAGCCTGTCCCGTCTATCACCATGCTACTACCCCCCGCCACGCTAATGTTAAAAGTGGCGGAGCTAGTACTTAATTTACCAGAATAAATAACAACATCACCGATAAACTGGAACTTGTTAACATCTGAACGGAAGTTAGTAATCGTCGTGTTAGTGAAAGCTGACCATCCATTCCCGTTAGTCATGAATTTAATCGAGCCATTATCTGAACTCAAGTATTTAATACTAACTTCCGGCACGCCGAGGTACAGTTGGAGGGTGGGGGGGATAAGGTTCGTGGTCTTGAACGTCTTGGTGGCGGCGTCCCACGAGGCGAACATTCCGTCTGTCATCTCTCCAACCGGCTGTCTAAGTGCCACGTCGAACATGTTGCCTTCCTTCCCGATCTTGAACATCCCGTCCGACTCGTTGAACCCGAACATGAAGTTCTGCTCGGTACCACGGTCAACCTCTATACCGGCGAAACCGGCAGTCACGCCAGCACCGGTCTCTCCCTCGTTAATGAGGATCATGTTATCTCTCACCTCCACCCTCTCCGCTTGAGTGATGAACGATTCACCCTCTTGAGTCACGTCACCCTTTATCACGAGGTTCTGGACGGTGAAGTTAGCGTAACCGGCATCTCCCTTGGTGCGGGTAGACAATCCCCCACCTTCCGCTTTTAACATGGCTCCAGTGTTACCGGAGTCTATAACGAACGTCTTGCTCGTGGTACCCGTGTCCGTGTTTTGCTCGTGAGACAACGCCTCTAGCGCTTCAAGCCTGTCGTCCGTTGATCCTGAAAGGTCCGTTATCTGTCGTTGCAAGTCTTCCTCGACGCCGGTGGCTCGCTCGGTCTCGGCGGTTATGGCGTTTTGAAGGTTAGTGTCGGCGGTTTTCATTTCCTGCCGTATCTTCGCCTCTTCCGCTTTTGCCCTGCTGGTTTCAGTGGCTATGTCGCTAGCGTTCTTTGATATGGCGGCGTCATGATCCTCGTCCCGGGCTGTCGATCTGGCGACTTCCGATTCTATGGCGCTCTTGTTAGCGTTAACGTCCACTCTTAACCCCTTGAGCAAGGTGTCATGCTCGGCGTCCTTGGCTGTTGACCTGTCGATCTCAGCGTCTAGCTTGGAGCTGGTGGAATTCACGTCATCACGCAACCCTTCCAGTAACTCGTCATGCTCCTTGTCTTTAGCCACCGACCTGTTGATCTCTTGATTCAACATCTCGTTGGTGGAGGTGAGGTCTTGACGGAGGTTGGCTATCTGCTCGTCATGTTGCTCGTCCTTCCCCGTGGAACGGTTGATCTCACGACGTAACTCTTCCTCTATCCTTCTCACGTTAACGTACGTGGCGTTCAGGGAATTAACCAAGTTGGTATTGTCCCACGTGTCAAGAAGATTCATGTCCCCGATAACCTTGAACATCATGTCACCGGTAACGAACTTTTTACTTCCCTCCTCGATGGGACCGGATAAATTCTTTATTATTAAATCAAACGTGATCGTGTTCGGTCTAGCTTCAAGGTCGGCACCCGCTTGTATCATAAACAAGTCGGAGTCAGCCAGCGTGCTGACCAACTCCATGTCTTGCGTGAACCTTATCTGCTTGACTTCCCCGATCACTGGGATTTCCGGTAACTCCGATGAATCCACGTTCTCTAGGGTAATCTTCTTTGACATTTTTTCTAGTTCTTTCTTGGCCGTCCTTTCGGTTTAGATTCTTCCTTGGATTCCTCATCGACGGGGGCCGGGTTAAACGTTTTATACAAGTCTTCCAGTTCCTCGTGTTCCTTTTCCACTTTCTTCAAGGTCTCCGGGTCAAGCAATCCTTTCTCCGGGTTCTCGACGATCATGGTCATGAAACGATCGAACAATGACATTACAGGACCGTTAAGGCTGTTGCCTTGCATTTTCTTCACGATCTCGTCACAGATGAAACTTACCACCATGTGATGTAACTCGTAATCTCTAGGTTCTTGACCCTTCTTGTTCCATGACACGGTTCCCTTCTTCTCGTCAGAAGTGATCTCGAACTCCTCGTAATCCTTTGGCGACAACCCTAGGGCGAGGGAGGCGGATTGGCACATCACGATTTCTTTTTTCGTTCCGTTCTGCGAATTAAAAGATTCGATGACGTTTGATAACAACATCATGCGGTCTAAAATAGTCAATTTAATTTTCATTTCAATGTAAATTTAATATATTAATAATAACTAAACTCTTTCTTCAAAAGAAAGCCAGTTTTTAGGCATTTGAGACGCTATCCATTTATTAGAATCAACTTTTATAACAAATACTATATCATGACCGGCAGAAGAAACTCCTTTATAATACAAGTCGTCAATTATGAAATACTCTCCTGAAGACCACGGGGCGTATATCCAGAATTTCTCATCCGCCCATGACATGATAAAAAACCATGATCCTATCGGTAATCTGGATTCTATAATAACGATCTTGTTAGTTCCACCACCATACAAGACAACCATGTTGTTATCAGTTCCAATACTTATTTGTTGTTTATCTGAACTAAATGAATGTCTTCGTAAACCGTTAAAAATTAACGCTGCTCTTTGCGACGCCAAGTTAATACCTCCCGGCTCCGTTCTTGTAGCGCCACTAAAATTAGGATCAGGACCTATATCAACCCATCCGTTACCTATCCTGACATCACCATAACCGTTTATACCAGAATAATAAGAATAGGAATTACCACTGTAAGTTACATACCCTTTATTAATATGAATATCTCCTTCTTGGATTCTAATAGCTTGAGGACCTGAATTAACGGAAAAATTCCTAGTTCCACCCGTGATAGACAAGTACATGAAAGTGGTGGTATCATAACTACCCCTCTGTTTAACTTTACCGTACAACATTGGTCTAATTCCGGCAGAAGATGGGATAACTGATGTTCCGATAGCTATTTGTCTATCCCAGTCGCTATCCGTTGCGTTCCAATTTTCACGATATACAAGACCTCCATTGTACAATTTTGACTTGTAATACGTTTTCCCGTTCTCTGTAACTTGATTGTAAGTCAAACCGTCAGAATCTATGGTAAGGTTACCTATCTTCCCCCCACTAGCCATAACCGTACCCTCGATGAAGGCGTTCTGGGCGTACAATATACCCGAGTCACTCACGGCGAACGTTACCTTGTCGGTGGGGGGATCGTAGCTATCGGCACCTAGCTGTGTGGTGGCGTAAGCGAGAGCGGCCTTGGCTGCGTCAAAATCCCCCCCACTGTAAAATCTAGGTACACGGTTCCTGAACTGTCTTATGGTCCAGACATCACCTTGACCGGGTGCCAGCGTCGATCCACCGTACATACCTCCCGTCTCCACCCAGTCGCTAGGTATCTCGTCAGGAACGGAACTACCGTCTCTAAGGGAGGGGGAATAACCAACCTTAATATACGTGGTTGATATTAAACCTCCATCTATCTCGGTCTTCTGTTGCAATGCGTGCTTGAGGTAGTCGAGGGTCGTCACGTCGTTAAGGTCGTTGTTGATAACTGGAACGTCCTCCGTGTCTATCATCTTGGTACCGTCGGGATCGAAAAAGGCGGAGAAACGAATGTTGGTAGGCCAACCTTTCGTTGAACTTTTCGCCAGCGTGTACGTGTACTTCGTGGTTGCAGAACCATCGGCAGATTTTGTAACCGTCCAGTTCTTCATGTAGTCGTAAGACACGGCCACGTACCAGTAACAAGAGTAATCGGTAACACCTACCCCTCCCTCACCCTTGTGGGCGGTAGCGGTCACGGTGGCAGGATTGGCGCTATCATCACGAATCGAAGCGCTAGAACAATCGGTGGATAGCCAGTAAGCGGTCCCGGGTAAACCGTCGTTCCCGGGGGCGCCGTAAGACCCGTACGTCCACCCGGACACCGATCCGAACTTGTTAACGGTCCTGCTACGCATCCAAGCGAAAGGCTTCTCCACCGTCGTGCTTTGCGGGCCGTCAGTCCACGAGCTTTCCGCTATATCCGAGTGATCGGTTCGAGATTTACCGATAGAGAACTGGAACTCGGTGTAACCACCTGATTCACCGTCCTTGCCGGGCTGACCTTGCTCTCCAACGACACGCATGGCGTCAGACCAAGCGTCACTACCCACCTTCTGTCTCATGTAGATGTCTCCCTCCACGAACGGGTAATGCCACCCGGACGTCCCGCTAACGGAGAATTGAACCGATATGGAATCACCCTCCGGCCCACGTTCACCTTGAGGAATCCTGTTGACCTTGAATATCTTCTGGATAGCGGGGAAAGCTCCACCTTGACTTGACACGTTGAATATGACGGAACCGGTCATGTTAGAACCGGTAAAATCGGTCACTTGAACCTGAACGTACTCGGCGTTGTTCGTTCTGGTGTATTTTATACCGGAATCTGCCGACACCGTGACGGTGGCCTGATTCGTGACGTTCTCGGTACCGTAGAACACCCGCAACCTCGTTAGCATGTTGTTACCGTAGTAACCACCGCTACCGTCAGCCTTGGTGTTAGTTGATCCGACCTCGTTATCAAGGTCTATGACGTAGTTGGACTCTCCCGGTATCCCGGAAACGTCCTGTATTAACACGACCTCGCTGTCGCATATATTAACGAAACCTTGATCGAAGTAAAGCTCCGCTCTAAGATTCGTCCAAGACGGGTCGATGTCAACGTCTATGTAAGGAACTTGTGAAGTCCACGACTTTATCGTGGTCCAAGTCTTTTGATTATCTTTAGAATAAGCGGTTCTCCAGTACCCCAGAGACCACCCGGTAACACCGTCGGCAACAGAACCTCGTTTTGCCGTGAAACGCACTTTAGGGGGATTAGGAGACCCGTTCAGCATGTTGATGAACCTCGTGTCCGGGACGATCCAGTAAGAGGCTCCTGACGGCCCTGTAAGCACGACAGGGGTACTCCACCCGTCAGCCGGTACTTCCGTGGCGGGAGGTTCAACCGTTCCCTTTCTCATCCACAGGAACTCGTTACCGCTAGTCTTGGGAGGGGCGTCTTGCCATCCCGTGGTGGGGGGTGTCTCCATCGAGGTATTCTTGGCGAACTGGTAATCAACGTATGTACCGTCCTGCCCGGCCTCCCCCACGATCCTCATGGGGTCTGACCACGTCACGCCGTCGTCCATCTTCTGTCTCATGAACACGTCGTCAACCTGGAAAGGGTAGTGCCAGTTGGAGTTACCATCTTTAGAGTATTGCACCTGCAACCCGATACCGTCCTTTCCCTTGTACTCTGACCACTCGTACTCACGGTTGTAGTAAGCCACGTCAATGGTCTGTTCCTCTCCCGGGGGGAAGGTGTCTTCCTCCTGGTTCACCTGATTGTAAGAGAACCCTATGAATCGAAGCCCTTCCGCCGAGCCGTCGTTGGTCACCTGTGACAGTGACGTGATCGGGTGGGTGGTGGAGAACTTGATCCAGATGAAACGGTCACTTCCCGGGGGTCCAGGTACTCCCTCCCCCGTCAATAGCGAGAAGTTGTAATCAGCCGGGTTGAGCGGCATGGGAGGGTTAGGCACTTCCTTGTCGTGCGCCAGCCCTATGTAAGTCTTGCCTTCCGGTGATAGCGTGATGCCTGTACCGACCTCGTCGTCGGCGTAAACGATCCACACGTAACCTCCCGGTCCACGTTGACCCTGCTCCCCTTGCTTGTTCTTCGAGATGTTGAACCTCTTCTGCAAGGTGGGGGCGTTTATCGTGTCCGGGTCCATAGAGTTCTTGGGCATGCAGGTGAACAGGATGAAACCGTCATCCTCTTCCATGCCCTTCACCTGCACGGTCTTCCCGTTGTTGGTGGCGAGGTAATCTATCGTGTCCGGGTTGGCCTCGGTGGAGAAGTTGTACTTGGAGCTGATGTCCTTTCCCCCCTTCGTGACCATAGCGGTCGTCTTGGCGTTATCGCCCCAGTAACCACCGCTACCGTCCGGCTGGGTGGAAACTATGCAGACGTCGTTATCGAGGTCTAGCGAGTAAGCCGCCTCTCCCGGTTCACCTTTTATCTCCTCGGAGCTTAAAGCGCCGTCGAAAATCTTGCTGCAATTGAAAACGAGGTCCATAGTCACGCCCGCTCCCTCGAAGTTGACGGTGAGGGTCACCGACGCCATGTCCTGGAACATGTCAAGTATGTACATCTCGCCACCCGCCTGCGTGAGGGCGGCGGTGCAACCGGACACCTTCTTTATGGATAACTTGTACTGTCCTTTCCCCGGGTTAGGGTTGGGAGACAGTAAAGTCGTACCGGCGTAAGCCACGACACCCGTCTTGGCACGCCCGTTCTCGCCGAGCTGGCCGTCCTTGATCTGCCCGTTGTAATCGGAAGCTATACCCACGTACGGGTTATCCAGCACGGCGATGTAACCTCCGGCCCCGTTGATACCGTCAGACACCTTGATAAGAGACGCCACGTCGGAGTACTTCTCCCCGTCCATCTCCACCTCGTACATGACGGATAGCGTACTCTTGTTATCCCACCACTCCTTGTCGGGGGTGATTACCAGTATCTTCTGGCTCTCGCCCTCTATCTCCTTGAAACCGTCGCTTGAAAGGTAGTACCACCTGCGGTAACCACCGAGATCGGAGTTGAAGTTGTTCTCCGACACCCGTATCGTGATCTCCGATGGGGTCGTGTTACCGTCCTTGTCGGTTATGAAGGCGGGGGAGGGGTCTGGCATGATGTCAACGCTCTTGGACACCGCCTTGTTTATATCGTTAACCAGCTTGTCGTACTCGGCGAAGTTGTCGAGACCGGTACAGCCGGGACCTATCATGATGTTCTCGAAACGACCGTTCTGCACGAATATACCTGCGGCGGCGGCGTCTAGCGGGTCTCTCCCGAACACCCCCACCCGTTTACCCGTGAGGTCGTACGAGTTGATACCCATGTATATGGAAATCGCCGGGGCCTGGTCAGAGGCGGCATCCAGCATGATGGCGGATTGTCTCGGCTTGTTCTTGTCGTCTCGATGCCCGAACAACACGATCTCGTCACCGGCCTCCGGGACGTCACCGTTACCGTCTTGATCGGTCTTCGACAGGATACAGTAATCGGCACCAACGGCTATAACGAGACGCCAGTAGTACTTCTGGTACTCTGGCGTGAACTTCTGGCATCTAGCCTGGTCGTAAACGATGAACGTGTTAAGTTCACCATCCTCGGCGTAACACTTGTAACCTTGATCCAGCTCTTCAACCTTCCCGATCTTCATGTTGGTGGGGGTGATGATAACCTGCCCGGCCTGTGCCGTCAGTTGCTGTATCACTAGGTTAACGAACGTGGCCTTCTTCCGTATGTAAGCGTAGTCAACTTCAAGGTGAGAGTTACCGGTCTCGTCGTTCCATAACGATCCACCGGCGATCCCTTGCTGCCACCCTGGAGTATCGTAATGCGTGGCGATAAGTCTAGTGAAAGCGCCGGCGTAGAGGTCAATCCATATCTCCGCCTCCGGGTTCTTGAGGTCCTCGGCACGTATGTAAGTCTTTAAACCGTCCCTGAAAATTCTGAATATAAGATCGTTAATGGTGATTGATTCACCAACCTTCAACCACTTTGAAATCGTGACGGTGTTGAAGATAGGATCGGTGGACGGGTTCCCGCTCCCCTCCCCCACTCCAAGCAATTTACCTAGAGCCTCAAGGGTTATCGTTTCCGGGTCACCACCTAGGTTATCGGCCCTCTGCGTCATCAAGAAATCAGCCAGTGACGGGGAGGGGTTCTCTTTCATCCCCGTGGGGAACTTTATGGAGTTCGGTACCTCTCTAGCGTTTACCCCGAACAGTATCTCTTTCTTCTCTTCGCTCATGTTAAACTACTTTTTAGGCTTACCGCCACATCCTTTACGTTTTTTGCACTTCATGGTGATTATATTTAATACTTAGGCAAATATATAAAAATATTTTGATTCTAAGAATAAATTACTCATCTTTGTACCATCACGTGGACGATCTCCAAGAACAGATATTTAACACCACGGACAACCGTCCTAATCCGCACGACAAACGTATCCTTCTACTAAATTCCTCGTTCACGTGATTTTTTTGCCTTCACGCTTTGTTTTCTCGAAACTTCGCCGTATATTTGCCTTGCTATGCAGTAGTGGACAGATTAGGAGATCAGAAACTATGACAAGCAACATTAAATTTTTGCGTTCTACGAATTTATTAGATAAAAAATTAACCTGTGGCACACGGGACTTGTACGTGGAGGTTCCAACTATGGATGACCGTCAAGAAATTGACCTAAAAAGTAGCGTTCCTGTGAAGCGTAAATACATGAAAATGTAAGTGCCTTTAAGAGCTTATCCTTGACTTTCCGATCTCCAATCAACACTAGTCCGGTCAAGGATTTCTCTTTTTATAGAGATTCCCCCGACAAGAGGTATATAGCGGCAGTTGAAGACAGAGCGACCTGTCGCCCCGGTTGACACCCGAAAACGCTCACCAAGGCTAGAGTGCCTGGAATATAAACTGTTCATGCATAAGGTTCCAAGAAATCTCGCAACGTCTGTACCGACTTGACGACGAGTAACCCATGCCGCAAGGTACAAGGTGGAGGTCATGGACCACCAACGGGCCGAATCGCTCCTGACAAGGAATCCATAACATAGGTTGTGGAGGGGAGACAGGATGCTTGCATGGAGAGGGAGTGGGAGTCACTCGAACGATAACGTTCCCGCCCACCCTTGCGTATTCTTCTTGTTATTTAATGCTCACCGTGGAGGTCTCCTCCCATCTACTACACTATATTCTTCATGAATATCACTTGTATAGTTAATATAGTTGTAGTATATTAGTAGTATATATATTACTAGTACTCTATACTATATATAGTAAATAAAGTATAGATGATGCCCTATCAAGGAAGCGGTGAGTGTTAGCTAGCATGGGGAAGAAAAAGTCGGGAGTATGTCCTTACATGAAATGGATAGACAGAGAATAGAGACGATGTTCAAGATGGAGAAGGTCAAGCAAGATAGCAAGGCAGCGAGGCTGAAAAGGATGGTGAGGTTCAAAAGAGAGATACTCCCCGCCCTTGACGGTTACGGCGTGAGAGCCTGTAATCGCTCCACCATGTTCAAGTTCGTTGACGAGAGGTGGGGGGAGATAGACGTTTACCCTATGGCGGATAAACTGCTCGTGATAGAGGACCACGAGTGGGTAAGGGGGGCAAGAAAATGGATAATTAAAAATATATTCTTGGAATGATAGAAATAGAAGGACCTTTCGGGAGTGGGTTGGTAATACCTCCCCTCCCCGTGTTAACAGAAAAATTAAAATAACTATGGCAACGGGAGAAGAAGTGATAAACTACCTGTACGGTGCTTACATCAGGCACCTTGAGAGGGAGAGGTTAAAAACGAAAATCCAGATTGATAACGAGAGGTTGTGCAACATGATAACTTGCTATCCAAGACCCTCCGACCCCATAGAGGCTTTCTTCGAGGACAGGCATATATATTACATTTGTAAACAGCATTCAAGTATTAACAGGGAAGAGCTTGATGTTGACGATTAAATTATTATATTTGCATGTCTTTGCTTTGAATTATAGTAAGTGAATTGTCCCCCTCGTGCCACCGGTTTTTTGTTAAACAATAAATTCTGTTCTTGTAATCCAAAACGCTTGATGTTACAAGCTGCGAGCAAGTCACGGTCGTTCACCGATCCACAGTTAGGACACACCCAT
>ENA-OPWH01000241-OPWH01000241.1-human-gut-metagenome-genome-assembly--contig:-NODE-241-length-48279-cov-4.634974_pt1 | contig 48279 bp, 38 predicted proteins | sample MGYA00241506_ERZ502004 | MGnify/ENA primary metagenome ERZ502004 (study PRJEB25962, sample SAMEA2043049) | human gut metagenome | biome: human gut; feature: human-associated habitat; material: faeces... | reverse complement strand
ACATACGACGTTTTTCTCCGCTCAGGATGACGAAATGTGCTGCACCACCCCCTTTGAACCTATAGAACCTGCTGAACCTCTTTCGCAGGCAATCAAGAGGCAGAACGCCCCAGTGGTAATATCCCTCATAAGCCACAATAATAACAATTTGTTACGGAGGTGAGACGTATGGCAGAAAGAAAAACTACCATATACTACAATCACAATTTCTATTATGATTTCTCCCAGATCATCGCGGCAGATGACAGAGGACTCCAGTTTGGTGACGGATGCTATGAATGGATTCGCGTCTACAAAGGCCATCCGTTTGCTCTTTCCTATCACACCGACCGTCTGTACCGCTCCATGCGTCTTTTGGGCATTCGTCCCGTGACAGCGCCGGACGAATTCACCGAGATCGTGGAAACCGTCGTCGAAGAAAGCGGCATCGAAGAAGGCTATGTGAAGATCATCATCACCCGTGGACAGGGCGATCATGATTTCCTGATCCCTGCCAGAAATCAGCTGCGTCCGAATGTCCTGGTCTACGCCAAACCGATCAGTCTGGATGCCATTGCCAAAGTGCAGGATGGCGTGAAGTGCATCACGATGAAAGATGATCGCGGACACCACTGCGACATTCTTTCCCTCTCTCAGGTGGATAACCTTCTCGCGCGTCAGGAAGCCCTGAAGCAGGGCTGCTACGACGGCATCTTCATCCGAGACGGCCTTCTGACCGAAGCCACCCACTCGAATGTCCTTATCGTCAAGGCGGGCGTCATCTGGACCCCGGGCACGAATGAATTCATGACCCGCGGCATCACCCGCTCCCTCGTCCTGTCCCGCGTCGCTCCGACTGCTGGTGTCACCTCCATCGATGATGCGACAGATCCGGTCCGCCTCGAAGATATGATGAATGCGGAAGAAGTCTTCCTCACGAATTCTCAGGACGGCATCATCCCAGTCCTCTCCATCGACGGAAAGCCGATCGGCAATGGAGAAGTCGGCCCTGTCACCCGTAAGATCCAGCAGCACTATGCGCATCTCATGAGCGACGGTTTGCCGTAATAGGTCAATGCATACTATAAAGAACGCACTGCGAATGATTTCGCGGTGCGTTTTTCTTTTGGGGTTCAGGGGCAGACTACGGGGCGTGCTGCCCCTTGCTTGGGGATGAAAGTTTCTCTTGAATGAGAAATTAGAAATGAGAAATGCGAAATGGTGGTGCGGCGCATAAAAATATGGAAGCGCCGCGAAGTATAAATAATGGCGATGCCATGAGATGGCGTGCCAGTCACTAGTCACCAGTCACTTGAGACTCCTAATCCCTAGCCACCAATTCCTAGCTACCAGTTACTTGCGGCTACTAATCCCGCATCCCTGCTTTCAAACTTGTGGTGGTGGCTTCACCGCTTGATATGAATAGCCTTTCCCGCGTGGGGAAGGTGGCAAGCAAAGCGAGCCGGATAGGGTACTAGCGGCATGAAAGAGAGTGGGGATATTCGTTTCAAGCAGTCGATTGACGGCAGCAGGCGAGCGCCGATTTTTTTAGAGAGTGATGCCCGAAAGCAGCATGGAAGTCACAAGTCAATAAAGGCTCCCATTCTTGGTTGCTGAACCCCTTCTCTTCTGTGCTATAATGAAACTATCAGCCAATACATATGAAAGGATGACTTCTAATGACGATACAGACGAAAAGAAAATGGATCCTGCTTCTCGCAGTCCTGCTCCTTGCGGCGGCGCTCTCGGTGGGCAGCACATCTCTTTGGAAAGCAGAAAAAGAAAAGCGGGGAGAGGGCTATGTGGCCGTCGTGCGCATCGACGGCGCGATCTACGGCGGGCCGGAGACAGACTCGATGCTGAGCGGCTCTTCCGGCTCCTCCTCCGAGGAGATCATGCGAGAGCTTCAGGAAGCCAGAAAGGATCCGCAGGCAAAAGCCATCCTGATCCGCATCAACAGCCCGGGCGGCTCGACAGGAGCGACCCAGGAGATCGCAGAAGAAATGGATAAGATCCGCAGCAGCAAGAAGCCCATCGTGATCTCCATGGGCGATATGTGCGCCTCGGCAGGCTACTGGCTGGCGAGCAAGGGAAATTACATTTTCGCCTCTCCGGCCACCATGACGGGCAGCATCGGCGTCTATATGGACTATACCAATATCGAAGACCTGATGGATAAGGTCGGCGTCAAGAATGATAAGATCAAGAGCGGCGCGCACAAGGATATCCTCTCCATGTACCGCCCGATGACAGGCGAAGAGAGAGAGATGCTGCAGGCCATGGTCGATGACATTTACCACCAGTTCGTCCAGACAGTGGCGGATGGACGCCATATGGAAGAAGAGAAAGTAAAGAGCATCGCCGATGGGCGCATCCTGACCGGCCGCCAGGCACAGGATCTCGGCCTTGTCGATGCCATGGGCAATTATTATGATGCGCTGAACTACGCTGCCTCGAGCGGCGGGCTCGATGTGGATCATATAGAGACCCGCTCGTATACGAATAGCGCAGTGACACTCCGCTCCCTCCTTCGAAGCGAAGCCGCCCGGCTCTCGAATGTCATGGGAGAATCCATGGCAGGGAGCATGAAAAAGGCATTGGTAGAAGGAGAAAATCCCACGATAAAGTGAGGAGTATTAGACTAGGAGACTAGAGACTAAGGAATATCAGAAGTCAGAAGTCAGAGGTCAGAAATCTAAAGTCTGAAGTCTAACGTCTCCAAGTCTGATGTATCTGACTCTCCAAGACTTCCCTACATCATACATTCATTCCAAAGGAGCAACTCCATGAATACCTTTCTTGATCTTGTCTACTCGCTGATCGTGACACCGCGGGCGGCGCTCTATGACATCACCCGCGGCGAACGCCTTCGTGAAGCGGGGATCCTATGGCTCTTTACACTTTTCTTGACGGCGGTATCCGCCTTCTCAGAAGGACCGGGGCTTCTTGTCGAGTTTCTGGCCGTGCTTCTCTTTCTGGGGCTTTCCCTCCTTGTCCACAGCGCCGTGACCGACTACCTCTCCGGACTTCTCGGCGGACAAGGGAGTGCGAAGGGCATCACCGCCGGATTCATGGCGGCATCGCTGCCGCTTGCCTTCTCCGTCTTCTTCACACTGGCAGAAAGCATCGGACTTTCCTTCCTCTCCGGCATCGGTTCCTTTGCGATCTGCGTGTGGACCTTCGTTCTTGATATCCTTGCGATCCGCGAGAACTATTTCTTCTCCACCGGGAAATCTGTCCTGATCGCCATCGCGCCCTATGTGATGCTCCTTCTTTTCCTGCTGCTTCTTGCTATGATCGGCGTCTTCGCCGCCGTGGCAGGTCTTTCGGAAATGGAAGAGATGCAGGAGCTCGGATCGGTATTGGGATCGATCTAAATGAGAAATGACATCGGAGGACAGAAGTCTGAAATCTAAAGCCTCCAAGTCTGATGCCTTTCCTTCTCTTCCAAGCTATGCTATAATGTGAAAAACGTAGCGAAGGAGCTTAACGTAAGTTACAGCTCCTTTTTCTGTGTGCCACCGGGAAATATCATATTTCTATGACATGTGATATAATAAACTCTGTATGAATATCTGCGGGCGATGTCCGCATTTCTATAATATCTGATTCTGCGATCGAATCGCATTTCTCTTACTAATAATAAGAATAAGATCCTCTGGCCCATGAGCAGAGAAAGCAAGGCGTACAGCCTTCTTTCAAAGACAGCCCTGATGGAAAGGGGCGGCCCGGAGCGGCAGAGCATTCCAAAGAAATACGCAAGGAGGAATACCGTATGTGTGGTATTGTAGGTTATGTGGGCAGCGGCGAAGCGTCCCGTTTTTTGATCGATGGGCTGAGACGCCTCGAATATCGCGGCTATGATTCGGCTGGCATCGCCATCTATGACAAAGGTACGATCTCTATCGAAAAGAAAAAAGGTCGTCTGGCAAATCTGGAAGCCGCATTGAAGGAGCATCCGCTCACCGGACACATCGGCATCGGGCATACCCGCTGGGCGACGCACGGACAGCCATCGGATCGGAATGCCCATCCGCATGGCGACTGCCATAATCATTTCGTCATCGTACACAATGGCATCATCGAAAACTACATGACGCTCAAGAAGCAGCTGATCGACGAAGGCCATGTCTTCAAGTCGGATACTGACACCGAAGTCGTGGCACACCTTCTCGAAAAGATGGATGACGGAGACTTCTTTTCCACCGTCCGCAAGGTCCTTTCCGTGATCGAAGGCTCCTACAGCCTCGTCATCATGGATCAGGCAGTACCGGACACCATCATCTGCACGAAGAAGGACAATCCGCTCATCATCGGTCTTGGCGATGGCGAGAATTTCATCGCCTCCGACATCCCGGCCGTTATCAACCATACCAGAAAGATCTATATCCTGGACGACTGCGAGCTGGCCATCGTGAAGAAGGATTGCGTTTCCCTCTTCGATGCCGAAGGCAAACCGATCCAAAAGGAGATCCAGGAAGTCAAGTGGAGTGCAGAAGCTGCTGAAAAAGGCGGCTACCCGCATTTCATGCTGAAGGAGATCTATGAACAGCCCAAGGCTGTCCACGATACCGTACAGATCCATCTCAATAAAGACGGCTCTGTCAATTTCGACGATCTCGGCTGGACGAAAGAATGTCTCTCCGGCATCGATCACATCCTGATCACCGCCTGCGGCACGGCGTACCATGCCGGCCTCGTTGCGAAGCACTACATCGAACGCTTCGTGAAGATCCCTGTATCTGTAGAGATTGCTTCCGAATATAGATACAGCCGTCCGCTCACGACCGATAAGACCCTCTGCATCGTAGTCAGCCAGTCCGGCGAGACCATCGACACCCTGGCGGCGCTCAAAGAAGCGAAACGTCTCGGCGCGAAGAGCCTCGCCGTGACGAATTCCATCGGCTCCTCCATCGCGCGTGAAGCTGACAATGTCGTCTATACCCTGGCAGGTCCGGAGATCGCCGTCGCTTCTACGAAAGCCTATACCACCCAGCTCGTGGCACTCCTGCTCCTTGCCCTCTACATGGGCCAGCTGAAAGGTACACTGAAGCCCGCACTCATCCAGAAGATCACCACCGCACTGAGAGATCTGCCGGATCAGATCGACACCGTGCTTGATGAAAAAGAACACATGGCAGACGTCGCTGAAAAGCTCATCAAGGCGAATGATATTTTCTACCTTGGCCGCTCCATCGACTATGCGATCGCCATGGAAGGCGCACTGAAGCTGAAAGAAGTCTCCTACATCCATGCGGAGTCCTACGCGGCCGGTGAACTGAAGCATGGCACCCTCGCCCTCATCTCGCCGGAGACCCCTGTCATCGCCGTAGCGACACAGGACGATGTCAGTGCAAAGATGTACAGCAATATCCAGGAAGTCCGCGCCCGCGGCGCCGAAGTCCTCGGCATCGGCTTCGTCGATGACACAGAGATCGCGAAGTACACGACCGAGACCGTCCGTATCCCGAGAGTCGATCCCTTCATCGCACCGATCCTCGCCGTCATCCCGATGCAGCTCCTCGCTTACTACACCTCTATCAAGAGAGGAAATGATGTGGATAAGCCGAGAAATCTCGCAAAATCCGTGACCGTGGAATAATAGAATCAGAAACCGCTCTGCAAAGCCCGTCCTTGCAGAGCGGTTTTTGTTTGCGCAGAATGCAAGCGCTGCATTTGTGAGAGTGCCGCTGTCTCCGCCAAACAAAGCCTTCCCCCAAGGGGGAAGGTGCCACGAAGGGGGGCGGATAGGGTACTAGCGGTATGAAAGAGAGAGGGAGATCGTCTCAAGTACGCCATTTACGAGAGTGCCGCTGTCCCCGACATAAAGCCTTCCCCTCGAGGGGAAGGTGCCCCGAAGGGGCGGATAGGGCACTGGCGGTATGAAAGACAGATGAGGAAAACGGAGAAGTGCGCGGCACATGTATGGAAAGCGTGAGCTTCTGACCGCGAATGACAAAGATTTCTCACTTTGCTCGAAATGACGATACAGGAGTCTGATGTCTCCTAGTCTCCTAGTCTCCTAGTCACCAGTCACTAGCCGCTCATCCCTGTTTACATTCTCTAAGCGTTTCTTATTTGATGTGCCGTACCATCTCTCCTTCCCACGGAATCCGTCACAACCGATTGCCTGCATCGCGACTATCTCATATAATAAAGAAAAACGTACAGAAGCGAGGGAAAGACGATGAAACTGCAATATGGCAATACCTGGTGGGGAAGCGAGTGGCTGAAAGCGCTCGAGGAGGCAGACCATGCGAACCGTCTGCCGCGCGGGCGGGTGTATGCGCGAGGCGGCGCGGTCATTTCCATGCGCTGGGAGGGGGAGACGCTGACTGCGAAGGTGCAGGGGACACGGCGCACGCCCTACCATGTCACGCTGACGCTCCCTCCTTTTCCGGAAAACAAAGTCCAGGCCTTTCTGGATGATGTATCGCGCCATCCTTCGATCGTGACGAAGCTCCTGCATCGGGAGCTGTCACCTGCTGTCATGGAGCTTGCGGAAAAGGCAGGGCTTTCCCTATTTCCTTCTTCGATGAATGACATCGAGATGCATTGCAGCTGTCCCGACTGGGCGCACCTCTGCAAGCACATCGCGGCCGTCATCTATGAGGTGAGCCGTGCCATCGACAATGATCCTTTCCAAGTCTTTTCCCTGCATGGCGTGTCGCTTGTGAGCGAGCTAAAGAAGCGGCATGTGACAATCACAAATGAGATGTCTGCCAAGATCCCGCGCTGGGATGACCTTGTGAAAGGGGAACCGGTCAAGGATATGGCACTTCCCATGGCAGAGGAAACGGTGGAAATTCCAGATTTCACGAAGATCAAAAGCCTCTTTTCCTTATGGATGCGTGTGCTTCCCGCTTCGCCTGCTTTCTACGGGCGCGGCAGCTTTGGCCGCGTCTATGAAAAGACCATGACGGGCGTCAGAAAGACCGCAGAGAAAGCGCTCTTTGATTCATCAGCCGTTTACGTCGTGGGCGGCGGGAAAGACAGCCTGGAGCTCGCCTCCGTTTCTTCCGTGCATCTCGTGATCGAAGGGCTCTCCGAGGGGAAGCTCTATACAGATCGCGGCGACTGGTGGCCGATGAGCCGTTTCCTCGCTGCTCTTCTCGATATGACGGAAGAGGAAGCGGCGGACAGCTCTTACACCGTGCGTGCCTTCCGCGAGGTGGTGCTGCTTGCTATACACCTTCTCCGGACGGGGAATGCCATCCCCGAGCTGGTGCGTGTGGATGAGAATGCCCTCGCCATCCGCTGGATGCCGACCGAGCAGGACACGGGCATGGCGGAAGCCATGGGGATCCTCTCGAAATGGGTGACCCCTTCCATGGTAGAAATCGCGCGATACAGAGAGAAGAGATGCTTTGCCAGAAGCCCTGCCGAGGCGGCACTTTCACTTTTCCTCACGCACTTGATGCAAAACATGGCGAAGAAAAATTTCGCAGACGATCCCATCTATGATCTTTTTTTCATGGGGGAGCCCCTGATGGCGCGGGAAGGAAGGTCGCACCCCGAGGCTGATGGCATCGCATCGTGGCTGTCCTATTTCCACCTGAGCGCCGCCCGCTGGCAGCCCGTGCTTCTCGTGTCAGATGATCCGAAAGCAAAAGCCTTCCGTCTGAACCTCTCCGTCGTAGACAGTGAGGACAGTGAAGGAAATGCGCTGCCGCTCGCGGACGTTTTTACAAAGAAAGATTATGATGCCTGCCGCTACCAGATCTTAAAGGATATGGACCTGCTTTCTTCCCTCGTGACCGGCATGGAAGACTACATGGACAGCGAAGGAAGGACACCGATCTCCTTCACGGCGGAAACCTTTGCCCCCTTCCTTTTGGAAGCCATCCCGGCCATGCGTCTTCTGGGCGCGCGCGTCATCCTGCCGAAGTCCTTGCAGCACCTCATCCGGCCGAAGAAGACACTCCGCCTCAAAAAGAAAGAAGAGGGAGCGGCGCATGCACCGTCTCTCCTCTCTTTGGAAGACATGCTCGACTTCGACTGGCAGATCGCCCTAGGGGACGAGCGGATCTCCCCGGAAGATTTTGAAAAACTATCCGTCAAAGCAGGCTCTCTCATCGCATTCAAGGGACAATACCTCTACGTGACCGAGGCAGATCTGAAAAAGCTCGAAAAAATGTGGCAGCATCCTCTCTCCCTTAAGAGAGAAGAGCTCCTCCGCATCGCCCTCGAAGGCAGCTATGAAGGCGCAAAGATCACCATGACGAGTGAGGTGAAGCGACTGCTCTCCTCCATGAAAGAGGGCGAGCCCGTCGCGCTGCCGGAAAATGTATGTGCGACACTTCGCCCCTACCAGAAGCGCGGCTATGCGTGGCTTTACAACAACAGCCGCCTCGGCTTCGGCAGCATCCTAGCTGATGATATGGGCCTTGGGAAGACCCTTCAGGTCATCACCTTCCTCGAAAAGCTCCGCGAAGAGGGACGCCTTGCCAAGAAGAAAGCGCTCATTGTCGTGCCGACGAGCCTTCTCTCCAACTGGCAGGAAGAGATCGCCCGCTTCGCACCTCTCCTCACCGTTTTCCTCTACTATGGCGCCAAGCGCGACCTCGCTGATTTCCATGGGGACATCCTTCTTACCACCTATGGACTCCTTCGAAGCGACCAGGAGCTTCTCAAAAAGAAGAAATGGGAAGTCTTCATCATCGACGAAGCGCAGAACATCAAGAACCCCGACACCGCCCAGAGCCGGGCCGTCCGCAGCATGAAAGCACCCATCCGCATCGCCATCTCCGGCACCCCCGTCGAGAACAGCCTCAAAGAATTCTGGTCCATCATGGAATTTACCAACAAAGGCTACCTCGGCAGTGCAAAGACCTTCCAGACACGCTATGCGAATCCCATCCAGTACGAGCAGGACAGAAAAGCAGCCGAACGCTTCAAAAGCATCACTGCGCCCATGCTCCTGCGCCGCCTCAAGACAGACAAGACCATCATCAGCGACCTTCCGGATAAGCTCGAGCAGGACGAGTACACCTTCCTCACCCCCGCGCAGGCCGCTCTGTATCACCAGACCGTAGAAGAGAGCCTCCGCGTCATCAGCGAGCAGAAGGAGGGAGACAAAGCCTCCCTCTTCAAGCGCCAGGGCCTCGTCCTGCAGATGATCCTCGCCCTGAAGGAGATCTGCAACCATCCCGCCCTCTTTACCAAAGAGGACAACTGGGACCCCGCCCTCTCCGGCAAAGCCGAGCGTCTCCTCGATCTCGCAGAAAGCATCCAGGCCAGCCGTGAAAAGGCCCTGATCTTCACCCAGTTCAAGAGCATGGGCGACAAGCTGGCAGATCTCCTCGAGAGCAGGCTGGGAGAACGTCCGATGTTCCTCCACGGCGGCTGCTCCCTCCGGGAGAGAAAAGACATGGTGGACCGCTTCCAGACAGACCCGAAGGCGAGATTCTTCATCCTCTCCCTGAAAGCCGCCGGCACCGGCCTCAACCTCACCGCCGCCTCCCATGTCATCCACTACGACCTTTGGTGGAATCCCGCCGTAGAGTCTCAGGCGACAGACCGCGCCTACCGTATCGGCCAGAAGAACAACGTCCTCGTCCACCGCTTCATCACCAAGAACACCTTCGAAGAAAAGATCAATGAGATCATCCAAAAGAAAAGATCCCTCGCCGACATGACCGTCTCCGTCGGCGAAAGCTGGATAGGAAATATGACGGATGATGAGCTTTCCAAGATATTCCGGTGAGAGGCGGAGAGACATTAGACGTCAGAGGTCAGAAGTCAGAGGGCGGAGATCAGAAATCTGAAGTCTGAAATCTGGAGTCCGAAGTCTGGAGTCTGAAATCTGAACTCTGACGTCTCCAAGTCTAACGGCTCCAAGTCTTTAAGTCCCACATACATAAAAAGAGCATGCCGACTAAATGCAGCATGCTCTTTTTATGTATCATCATAATGATACCGGCAGGCAATGATGATGATCTGATTCATTTCCAAAGCATAGATTAACCGGTCCTTTTGATTGATCCGGCGGCTCCAGAAACCAGATAAATCCCCTGTCAGCGGTTCGGGCTTTCCGATGCCCTCATTACCATTTCTCTCGATATCTTTCAAAAGCGTATTGATTTTACGCAGCATCTTCCGGTCCTCCGTCTGCCAGTACAGGTAGTCTTCCCAGCCAATATCCGTGAATGCTTTATTCATCTTCGATCAAGTCTCTCTTTTTACACTGCCCCGCCTTGGCTTGTGCGATACTGGTGAGAAGTCTGTCGTAGTTTTTCTTCGAAGCCCGCACATACAGGTTTTCCATCAGATTGTTATACGACTCCTCTGACAGTACGACCACATTCCGGTTGTCCTTGCGTGTGACGATAAGCGTTTCCATATCATCGCAGCAAGCATCGAAAGCATATTTCATATGGCTGCGGAGCGTGGAGTAATTCATGGCAATCATGTCAATCCCATCCTTTCTTGTACCATTTTCTGTACTTATTATAGAAAGAAATCAGATTTTTAGCAAGCAAAGGGACTAAGAGACTAAGAGACTGAGAGACGCCAGACGTCAGGAATCAGACGTCTGAAATCTGATATTTGCAGTCTGATGTCTCGGTATCTTTCATCGACAAATATTTACAGACTGTCAGCTTTCTTTCTGTGCTTTATAACAAAATATGATATAATATATATGAGCGTAAAAATGCCACAGAGAAAATGACAAACCGAGCGCTTCTTTACTGAATTTTCGTAAACGAAAAATTTTTCGGGGGGGGGAACAATGAACCTAACCCTTTTTTTAGACTAGGAGACTAAAAGACTAGAAGTTAGACGTCAGAAGTCAGACGTCAGATATTAGAAATCTGATATCTGACATCTGACGTCTGACATCTAAAGCCTAAAGCCTAAAGTCTAACGTCTCCAACTTTATCAGCCCTCAAGTCTCGAAAGGATCACCTACATGAGCTATCGCCGTATGATCGTCTGGCAAAAGGCTATGCAGCTCATAGACATGACATATGACGTAGTCTGGCGATTGCCATCAGAAGAACTTTATGCCCTTTCCTCACAAATGAGAAGAGCCGTCGCCTCCATTGCCTCGAACATCGCAGAAGGAGCCGGACGAGGGACAGATAAAGATCTAAGACATTTCATGACTATTGCACGCGGCTCAGCCACTGAGTTAGAGACACAGTTTTTGATATGTTTGAGACTGCACTATATGACGGCAGAAGAGATTCGCCCGTGCATGTTGCTTTTGGATGAAATTCGGCGCATGCTGACAATACTGAGCATTCGCGGAAAAGCCTGAGCAGAAGTCAGACATCAGAGATCAGACATCAAAAGTCCGAAATCTGAAGTCCGACATCTGACATCTGAAGTCTGAAGTCTGCCATCTTCAAAAAAACACGAAGGATAAACCACCACATGAACAAGCCTAAGCAACACCATTCCATTTCCTGCGCATCTGGCGCCGCATTTCTTTACCTCATCGGCGATTACATCGCCCTCGTGCTGGCAGGGATACTTTCCCTTGCCATTCGAAACCTCCTGATCACCCACACCACCTATCACATCGACCCCATCTACCAATATTTCTGGGTACCGCTGGTCTACATGGCTTTTATCCTCTATGAAGGCCTCTATGGGAAGCGCATGCTCATCTACCAGATGATGAAAAAATTGTTCCGGGCTTCCCTTGGCGGCACCGTCTTCTCCATCATCCTGATGTTCCTTGCGCAGGTGGCAGGGGACGTATCCCGTTTCTACGTCATCCTCTATACCGCGATCTCCTTCGCCCTGCTCTGCCTCTTCCGTGTCATTCTGGCGAAAGGGATGAAGAGATCGAAAGCCTTCCAGATCCCCATCCTCATCGTCGGGGCAGGAAAGACCGGCGAAGTCATGGCACGCCAGATACAGAATGATACCGGCATGCGCTACCGCATCGTCGGCTTCCTTGAAGACCATGAGCCCTACGACAAGTCCTGCACCATCCTTGGCGGATTTGGTGACATGGAGCGCGTCATTCGTGATACCGGCGTCCAGCATGTCATCATCGCCGCCCCCGGCATCCCGCAGACACAGCTCTCTTCCCTCATCTATCAGGCACAGACCCTCGTGAGGAATGTAGGCGTCGTGCCGAACCTCGTCGCCGTCCCCATGTCGAATGTGACCGCCGAGTCCTTCTTCGATGCGAAGATCATGGTGCTCCAGATTCGGAACAACCTCGCCCGGACATCGAACCAGATCGCCAAGCGTCTCTTCGACCTCACCGCCACCATCTGCGGCGGCCTTCTGATCTCGCCGATTCTTCTCCTCATCGCAGCATGGGTCTATCACGACTCTCCGGGACCGGTCATCTTCAAGCATCGCCGTGTCGGCAAAGACGGGAAAGAATTCAACTGCTACAAATTCCGCTCCATGTGTACGAATTCCCAAGAGGTCTTAGACCATCTCCTCGCGACCGATCCGGCGGCAAAAGAAGAATGGGATAGAGAATTCAAGCTGAAGAACGATCCCCGCATCACAAAGAGCGGCGCCTTCCTTAGAAAGACCAGCCTCGATGAGCTGCCCCAGCTCCTGAACGTCCTCAAAGGCGAAATGAGCCTCGTCGGACCCCGCCCCATCATTCAGAAAGAAGTCCCGCGGTATGGGAAATATATCAAGGAGTACTACTCCGTCCTCCCCGGCATCACCGGCATGTGGCAGACCAGCGGCAGAAGCGATATAGACTATCCCGAAAGAGTCCAGATGGACAGCTGGTACGTCCATAACTGGAGCGTCTGGCTGGATCTCGTGCTCCTCTGGCGCACTATTGCAGTTGTCCTGAACCATAAAGGGGCGTATTGAGGGCTTTGAGACTATAAGACTTTTAGACTTGAAGACGTTAGACGGCATGGATTCCAGATATCAGATTCGTAGATAGTTTGATTGATGAAGGCGTGCTATCTTGCGTTTCCTAGTCAGATTGATTGTTTTCTAAAATCTTAAAGTCTAAAGGTATGAAGTCTTCAAATCTTCTTATTATAGAAATTTTGAATGGAATAAATCAGACTTAAGTTTGCTTGCAAATGTGTACCCCAAGAGGTGCTACATTTTAGCTTATAATTTCAAGGCTGTTTTACAAATCTTGTTGAGTGGAGGAAAATGGTGCAGTCAAAGTACGATATATCATTTATTATACTGACTTGGAATTCAGCAAACTATATCAATCAATGTTTAACGTCTATCGATGAAATTCGTCAGTTTAAAGTAAAGATTTATGTTATTGACAATGGTTCGACAGATGAAACACAGAGACTATTGAAAAACTGGCAAGCGAAGGTTCATAGAGCTGAATTAGAAGTGATTTCTTTATCCACTAATAAAGGAACCACGGTGAGTAGAAATCTGGGGATAAGAAAAGCATATAATAATTCTCAATACTTATGTATCCTTGATTCTGATACTGTAATTAACGAAAAAGCGATGGCTTGTTTAGTGCAAACATTAGAGAGCGATTCGAAAATAGGCATTGTGGGGCCGGCGATGAAAGGACTTGATGGGCAGATTCAGAATTCTGGACGTGGAATTCCTACGCTTAAGATCAAGTTATTTAAGGTCATGCCTTTTGTCACTCTACGACATAAAGGGGAACAAATGGAAATGATTCCTAAAGAACACGAGATTACAGACGTAGGCTATTTGATGAGTGCTTGCTGGATGATGCCTGCTATACTTATTGAGAAAATAGGCTTATTAGACGAGAATATATTTTATGCGCCAGAAGATGTAGAATACTGCTTACGAGCTTGGAAAAGAGGGTACAGGGTATGCTACGATCAAGATGCTTTGATTGTTCATGCTTGGCAGCGTTTATCAAGAAAAAAATTATTTAGCAGGCATAACTGGGAACATATTAAAGGGTTGTTGTATCTATTTCGTAAGTATAACTGCTATTTTAATAGACCAGACTATGTAAAATACTAAAATTAGGATTATGAAGGAAAGGATAAGAAATGACTCCTAAAATCAGCGTGATTGTTCCTGTATACAAAGTGGAAGCGTATCTTCCGCGCTGTGTGGAGAGCCTGCTGTCACAGACGTACAAAGACTTTGAAATTATCCTCGTAGATGATGGATCACCCGATACTTGTCCGGCTATGTGTGATGCGTATGCGAAAAAATACTCGAATATTCATGCATTGCATAAAGAGAATGGCGGACTTTCTGACGCGCGCAATGCCGGCGTGACCATTGCCAAAGGAGAGTATGTCACTTTTGTCGACAGCGATGACTATGTGCATCCGGCCTATCTGGAAATGCTGATGCAGGGGATCAGGCAGGGCGCTGATTTTTCTGTATGCGGATTTACAGAAGTATATGATGGAAACGGGATAGAGAATTTAGATACTTCACGTATATCTGTGACATGCGTGAACGCGAAGGATGGGTTGGCAGAGACTCTTTATCAGGGATTTCATGATGTTTCTGCTTGGGGGATCCTTCTTTCAGCATCTTTAGCCCGAAAATATCCATTTCCAAAGGGGAAACTCTTCGAAGATCTCTATACCACTTACAAGTTTTATCTGGCGGCGGAGACCGTGGCTTTCATTCGAGTCCCGCTTTATTACTACTTCCAGAGGAAGGGGAGTATCATGGGGCTGCGGAACGAGGCCTTCATCCATGACTTGCTCGAGGCATCGGACCAGTTGGTCGAAGCATTCAGGGGGAAAGGAGCATTTATCGAGCAGGCTGCAAAGCATAAACGGTTCAGTAACTACTGTCGCCTCATTCTGCAGCCCTCTGAGCTGAAAGATAAGCATCCGCAGCAGTATCAGCGTATCGTAGATACGTTGAAGCGTGAGCGGCTTTCGGTATTGCTTGATGGCAGAGCAAGGAAAAAGAATCGCCTCGCGGCGCTGGCACTCTTTGGGGGCGTTACAGGATTGAAAATGTCGTTCAGGTTAAAATTTTAGTCTTTGGACACCTATGGGCATTTTAGGAAGGAGTGAGGGACTCAAATGTCTTACAAGATTTTTGTTTCCTATAAATATGCTGATACCCAAGTATTTCAGGATAGTGGGTTAAGAAAAAATCCAGACAGAGGGAATGCTTCTAAAAAAATAACACCGCGTGATTATTTAAATGCGTTGAGTTTTAAATTGTCTGACGTGGCGATCGAAAAGTGGGAGCCGGAGGGAGAGGATCTGAGTAGATTTAAGGATGAAACAATACGTTCAAAATTAAAAGATAAGATTTATGATAGCTCAGTTACGATTATTCTGATTTCACCTGGAATGAGGGATGCTTTGAAACCAGAAAGTGAGCAATGGATTCCTTGGGAGGTATCATATTCACTTAAAGAAGCATCAAGGAATGGGCGAACCAGCACAGCAAATGCATTATTGGCAATTGTATTGCCAGATCGAAATGATGATTACTCTTACTGTGTAGAGAAAAAAACTTGCGGAGTAAATACATTACATTTTAATGCTGAATTCTGTTTTTCCATTATAGGTAAAAACTTCTTTAATAATAAAAAACCTGATAAATATTATTGTAACTCTTGTAAATCTTATCATTATAGAGGATATAATTCAGGCTACATTGTATATGCAACTTGGAAAGATTTTATTGCCAATCCGAAAAAATATATCGACAAAGCAATAGAAAATCGCAAAAATATAGATGATTTTAATTTATGTAAAACTGTTTCCGTCAATGAGAAAAGGTCTTATTAAAAGAGAAGACAAGGTGGGGAAATGAATGAGGATCAAAGACTGCACTTACAATTTATTCAAAATGTAATTACCAGAATGAACGCAAACTCATTTCAGGTTAAGACCTGGACAGTGTCAATTATTGTTGCTTTGGCTGCTTTAGCAGTTAATAGCAAAAACTACATGTACATTTTAATTTCCGTAGTTCCGACAATACTTTTTTGGACACTGGATTCCTACTATTTGCAACAAGAAAGGAAGTTTCGGGGCCTGTATAAAGATGTCGTGTTAGGGAATGTACCATTATATCTTATGCAGATAAACAGATATAGAGAGGGAATTTACCAATTTAGCAGCGCGCTTTTCTCTAATTCAATCATCAAATTTTACGGAGCAATTCTTGCAAGTATATTATTGGCAACATTTATAGCGTGAGCGTATCAATATAATAAAGTCGGCAGTTCCCCTGGTCCCAGCTTATTTTAAGAAGTTGGCTGATGAAATCATATATAGATTTCATCGCAGGCAGTTTATATAGTACTCGAAGTCTCTTTAAAAGTGAGCTGCATGGCTGTGTTTTTTTGAGCCACCTTGATCTGGCAGAAGCATGATTCAGAGGGGGCGGTTTGACGGGCAGAGGTTGAAGCTGATATGGGAAGAAATCCAATGGTGAGTCCGGCGGAGATTTCTTACTTTCGAAGTGGGATCGCGTATGTGTATCGGATCAGTAATGCCGGCGATTTCTATCGGGCGGATCTTCCCGTCATCATGGCGATCGCGGATGGGATAGCGGATGAGGAAGATACGGGGAGCAAGGTGAGGAACTGGCATCTCGGTCGGTTGAAGGAATTTCTAGTAAGCTGCAGGGACGGTTTGAAGAATGAAACTGGCATGTGAAGGTAAAGGAACAGGTATGATGATACCGATCGATTTTAAACGTATTTTCATGCAGGCGCATTTCATAGATGAGGTAAGGTATGTTTTTTAAAAACAAAGCAGCTTGGCAGGGGACAGATTTGTATAAAGAAATAGACAGGCATACGTATATTTCTTTTGACGTATTTGATACCTTGATCAAAAGAGATTGCGCGAAACCTATCGATGTATTTTATGAAGTAGAAACAAAAGCAGACAAGGAGTTTCAGCAGGATACCCATTTTGCCAAAGCACGTATACAGGCGGAGGCCACGGCACGTAGAAAGGGGCGCGAAGAGGTTACCCTAGATGAGATTTATAGTTGTCTTTCGCTGGAGATTTCTTCTGATAAGGTTGAACAGCTGAAGAGCTGGGAGCTGGAGTATGAATATGAGCTGTGCCAGCTTAATCCATTGATCAAGCCGGTTTATGACTATTGCGTGAAGCACAAGAAAAAGGTTGTCATCATTTCAGATATGTACCTTCCAGAACGTGTGATCGCTGACATATTAGATAAGGTGGGCATTCACTATGAGGCACTTTTTGTTTCTTCTTCATATATGGTTACGAAGGCGAAGGGTGGTTTATTTACTTCTGTGCTGAAACAGCTCCAAATCAAGCCATCGGACATGCTTCATATCGGGGATAATAAAAGAAGCGATTACCTGATGCCAAAAGCATTGGGGATAGCTGCTCATCATATAGCAAAGAATGAGTGCATTAACCTCATCATTGACAAAAGAAAAAGACAAACTTCTCCCGCATATGCTGCGTTATGCGCTTTTGTTAATACTCATGCGGCTCAGCATGAGTGGGATGCGTTGCGGCTTTTTTCCGCTATGGATTTCTTTTCGCAGGTTGGGTATGAAGCAGAAGGTCCGCTCCTTTATGGTTATGCGAACTGGCTACACGAGGAGTTTCAGAAAGATGGAATACAGCATGCGTTCTTCTTGGCTCGGGATGGGCAGTTGATGCAAAAAGCATATCAGAAACTGAGAAATCCCATCGAGAATACGTATATGTATGCCTCGCGGAAAGCCCTGATCATTCCGACTTTGTGGATGAATCCAACTATCAGTGCACTCAGCAAGTGCTTTGCGTGGAATCGGAGAGAATATTTTAAAACGATTGTAAAGAATATGGGCTTGGAGTCTGTAGCTGTTGAAGAACAAGTACGGGATGCCGGCTTTGAGCTAAATTCCCTCTATGTTCTGGAAACACTTTGGAAGGATGCACGATTCATTGCTCTTTTTGAAAATTTCTTAAAGGAGCAAATGATTAAAAGCAGCAGGCAGGCGTACGATCTGCTTGTAAAATATCTGAATCAGATTCATTTTTCTGGGAATGTCGCCATTATTGACATCGGCTGGTTCGGGAATATGCAGCGTGCACTGCTGAAAGTGGCGGCTGCTGCGAAGATCCCTGTGATCATTCATGGTTACTACCTTGGGCTGCGAGCGACCACATCAATTACCCGTGACGCGAATGCGAAAGGGTACTTGTTTGAGCCTGGGAAACGGGAAGACCTTGATAAGAAAGAAAGCACGTTTAACTCGATCATGGAAATGATGTTTACTGCAGATCATGGCAGTACGAAAAAGTACCAGGAAATTGAGGGGAAAATTGCGCCGTTCTTCTCTGGCTGGGAATATGAGAATTATAAGTCAGACTACGAATCTATACGCGCCTGCCAGGAAGGAGCGATGGCTTTTATAGAGGATATGGAAAGGGCGAAGCAGCGCTTTACCTTTGACAGTGATCCTTCTTTTGCCTTTACCAATTTGGAAAGACTGGGGTGTTTCCCTTCTGAACGTATGGCAGCAGGCTTTGGTGATTTGCATTTTGAAGACGGCATCGTATCCTATGTAGCCAAGACAAAAGGGAATAGCTACTATGTTTCACATCCCAAGGCACTTTTGCTGGACTTTAGGGACAGCTGGTGGAAAGTAGGATTTTTGACCAGATGCTTTGGGGAGGATTTCCCGAGCTATGACTGCTACCGGCTGCTTAGAAAAATAAGAAACTTGACACGTCGGAAGGTCTGAAGAGGTAAAATAGATGCGAAAAGAGCAGAGGGATACTTTGATCAGTATAATTGTTCCGGTCTATAACGTGAAGCCATATTTGAGCCGCTGCCTCACATCTCTTGTGAATCAGACACATAAAGCGATCGAGATTATTCTCATTGATGATGGGGCGACCGATGGAAGCGGAGAGCTTTGCGATAGATGGGCTGAGAAAGATGCGCGTATAGTCGTTATCCATTCGCCCAATGGAGGGGTCAGTCATGCGAGAAATCTGGGGCTTCGTCGAGCGAGTGGTGATTATATAGGCTTTGTCGACTCAGATGATTGGGTGGATGAGGATATGTATGAAGCGATGCTGAATCATGTGCTGAAAATGCATTCAGATATTCATATAGGTGGATACATTATTGAAAATGATAAAGGAAGCCGATTTGATCTGCGCGAGGGACGGATACAGACATTTGTCAGAGGCGCGGCACTCAGGCAGATGATCACTGTGTCAATGCGTGGTTATGCATTGTTTAGAGGACATCTTTGTGATAAACTCTTCAAGCGATCTGTCTTAAACGGCCTGTATCTGGATGAGGATTTGAAACTTCGTGAAGATACCTGGTTGGTGTGGCAGGCATTCAGACGGGCGGCGCTGATTTCTTATGCTCCGCAGTTTTCCTATCATTATTGGGAACGACGTGATAGCGCTACCCATGTGGGGCTGAAGAAAGAGAATGGGACATATCTTGAAGCGATGAGACGGATCCGGGATGATTCCCTTGACCTTGACGGTGAAACGCGAAGCGTCGTGCAAGAAGCGTATGAGGCAGAGGTGCTTGCTGTGCTGAAAGACATCCTTCTTACTGGAAGTACTGATTTTAAGGAAGCATTCCAGCAGGGGCAAAAGGAACTGCGTACCCATGTGATGGAAATCTTGACGAATTCTCAATTTCCTGCAAAGAGGAAATTGGGGATGTTGTGCTTTTGTGTACCACTGTGGGTTTTACATATGATAAAGCCGTTGCTTGCAATATATGATACATTCAAAGCAAAAGAGACTGTGGTAGGCAAATGTGATAATGCTGGTATGCATACTAAGGAGAAGCGAAATGGATCGACTGGAAAGACATACTTTGACAAAAATAGGGGAGGGTAAAACCATCATCTACAGCGGTGTCCTGCTGGCCGCTTAGATATGAGCATTGTGTTAGGACAGTCACTTTTGTATTTCCTGATGTACCGCGGATATTATCTGGCGGATTAAATATGGTATTAGAATATGCAAACCGACTGACTGAAAGAGGATACGAAGTGCGGCTTGCTTTTGACTGTACCATCGGTATTCATGAGAGAAGACGATACATCCCGCTTTTTTTGAAGCGGAGTGTCATTTATCCATTTTTTTGAAATACTATCCCAGATGGTTCAAATTGCACCCTCTGGTGAAGAAAGTTTTAATCAGAAATGGCATCAATGACAAGGAAGTACCCGATGGGGATGCTGTCATTGCAACAGCTGTACGAACCGCAGATCCCGTAGCACTGTTATCAAATACAAAGGGGAAAAAGTTATATTTTATTCAGGACTTTGAGAATTGGACTGCCGATTGGCCGTCGGAAAGGGTGGAAGATACATATCGACTCGGGATGAAGAATATTGCGGTAGCAAAGTGGCTGTCAACAAAAGTGCAGAATGCTGGAGCCGATTGTGTTGTTATTCCAAACGGGATTGATTTTCATATTTTTGATCTGGATGTGCCTATCCCAAAACGAATGAAACATACCGTATCGATGCTGTATCATATAGCACCGCATAAAGGTGCCAAGTATGGCATAGAAGCCTTGGTCCGATTAAAGAAACAATACCCAGATATGAAAGCGCACCTTTTCGGTGTCCCTGACCGACCTTCAGATTTGCCTGATTGGATACTATACACGAAAAAGGCTACGCAGGCGCAGCTTCGGTCGATCTACAATGATTCTATGATTTATATGTGTCCTTCTACGGCGGAGGCATTTGGACTTACAGGTGCAGAAGCGATGGCTTGCGAGGCAGCCTATGTGGCCAGTGACTATGGCGGTGTACATGAGTATACAGAGGACGGAAGAAATGTACTTCTATCGCTGCCTGGGGATGTTGATGGCCTCGTGGAGCATGTGTCTTATCTCTTTGATCATTCAGAAGAGCGAATTAAGCTGGCTAATAATGGGTATCATGATATTCATCGATTTGACTGGGAGAGAGCGCTTGATCAGTTTGAACTGGTGCTACAGTCATAAATATGTATCGAAGCCTATTGGTGATGCGTCATTGAGGGGAGTAATAAATATTTTCATTTTGGGTAATGGGGAAAAATATGTGGAGAAGGTACAATGGTGCATGAAAATTTAAAGAATTTTATAAAGCATCAAAAAAGAGGCGGGGCGTTCATCTATATCTATAGATGAATTAGAAACTATGTTGGCCTCGGAGGATGAAGTTTTACCGATTGAATTAAAGAATCTGTACCTGAAACATTAGAGAAAAATATGGATGGTGCAGATGTGTGAATGTCAATGAAAAAGTAAGCCACATGGCCGTGAATTTTTGAGTCTTTAAATAGAATCGATTTTTGGCTAGGATTGTGAGGAGCTATGCGTATGTTGAAGAGCTATGCAGATTTTTTGAAGCAAATATCGGCGCATGATCTTTTTGAGGGATTACTGGGATATGGCATGTTTGCAGATAAACTTCCTCCTTGCTTTACATCAGTGCCACTATATCAATTTTATGAAAGAAGGAAAGGGCAAAATTTGGAGCGAAGGGCATGGCATAACTATATTGTTTTTGATAGTCAGAGAAATACTACCGTCCCAAGAAGACTGGGAATTCCGGCACCAGCCGCTTATTACAATTTGTGCCGGGTGTTATCCGATAATTGGGATTATATAAAGCAAAGTATGCTTGACGCAGTATCTGCACAGAACTATATGGTCAGTCGGATTCACCTAAGAAAATCGAAAGATACCAAAGCTCTATTCTCTATGCAATATAAAAATTGGAAAACAGATGGTAATCCGGAAACAGATCTTCTTTTAGGAAATCGGTATGTAGTGAAGGCAGATATTTCCACTTGTTTTCCTAGTATTTATACGCATTCTATACCTTGGGCGCTTGTTGGAAAAGAAAACAGCAAAGAGAATCTAGATAAAAAAATGTGGTTTAATCAAATCGATAAAGCTTGCTGCTGTAAAAATGGTGAGACGCACGGTTTGCTGATTGGTCCTCATGCATCAAATTTGATTTCTGAAATTATACTTACGCAAGTTGATCAGCGTTTGTGGGGGATGGGGTGGCGATATATTAGAGCAATCGATGATTTTACTTGCTATGTATCATCGTTTGAAGCAGCAGAGAGATTTATTGCTGATCTTAGACGAGAAATGGAAGTTTATGATTTGATTCTAAACGATAAAAAAACCTTGATTCAAAGACTGCCTTTTGCCATGAACCATAACTGGGTACAAAAGCTGAGAGCTACGCAAGAAATTTATTGTGGCAAAGAACCAATGGGTTATCGTGATGTGGCAGGCTATTTATCAGAAGCTATTGCTCTGATGGAGAAAACAAATAATAATGCGGCCCCATTGAATTATGCATTAAAAGTCTTAGCCCAACAGAAAATGACAGAACCAGCCAAGGATTATTGCGTTAAAATTATTTTGCACATGGCTTGTATTTATCCTTACCTTGTTCATTATTTAGAAGATTATGTGTTTAGTGTATATCGGGTATCAGTGGACCAGATTCAGAAGTTTTCGGATTTTTTGTTTGAAAATGGACTACATCAAAGTCAATATGAAATGATTTACTTTGCGCTATACTTTGCTTGGAAATATGGGTTCAAACTTAATAAAGCTAGTGCTGATGATATCATTTCTACCAATTCTTGCATTTGTAAAATTCTTGCTTTTATGTACTTTGATGCCAGTCACGATACAGACGAGATCAAAAAACTTAAAAATCATGCAGAAACATATGAAAAAGATGCTACAGAGTTTGATAGGAATTGGCTTTTTGCCTACGAAGTCCTGGGAGCTGATAAGCTGGAGAAGGAATGGAAAGCTTATAAAAAAGCGGGTGTTTCTTTTATCAGGAAAAGAACCGAGAAGGATCAAATGGGTGAAACTTAATGTTAAGCCCCATTCGTGTTTAGCACTTTAGAATGATTGTTTCACTTGTATATTAAGAAATCAGGCGAAAGACTATGAATGAAGAAACCTTACAAGATGAACGAAAAAAAATTGAGGCCAAGAATGTTTATACTCAACTGAGCGATTTTGTATTAGATTTTTTGGCGGGGAAAGTTGCCTCTCCCATTGAATTTGGTAGGCGCATTATACAGGAAGTGAAGATTTATAGCGATTTCCGATTTTGCGATAAATTACTTCGCTTCTTTGAAGACGCAAACCTCGATGAAAATGGCATGCATGAGCTGGCGGATAAAATAGGTAAGGATGATACGGAGAAGAAGGAGAATCTTTTTCGGTTGTTTGACTGCATCCAAGCGGTGGTGACATATAAGCAAGTTCACTACATATCGAATGCTACACGTATGTTGATTTCCAATGAACGTTCAGGTATAGAACAACCGGAGAAGAATCGAAGCGACTTTTTCCGGGTGGTTATGGCTATTGTTCGGTTGATACCGGAAGATCTGGAATTTTTGATGGAGCAAATCACAACAGATTATATTGATGAATGCGTTGAAGTAGAAGCTCTTTCTGCTGCGGGGCTCATGTGGCACAGTGAAATTAATGCAGATGATGAGAAATCAGCTGGAAAGCAACGTTATTCTTTTACGCATCTGGGGAAAACGGTTTATAATTATGCATGCATTTTGGATGATGTCAATCAAAATCCTTTTCTGCATTTCATGCCCGTTTCAAGACGATCAGCCAAGCTAAATATACCTATTATCAGTGAAGAAGCTACCGATAAAATATTTGAGGAGAATACAAATGAGTAAATTATTAACTATATCCATTGCAGCGTACAATGTAGAAAAAACGATCGAGGAGTGCCTGGATTCATTTCTTCCATGCCGGCATTTGAAGGATCTGGAGATTCTGGTGATCAATGATGGTTCTCATGATCGGACAGCGGAGATTGTAGCAGGATATGAGAAGAAGTATCCAAAGAGCATCCACCTTGTCAATAAGGAAAATGGTGGGCATGGGTCGACTTTGAATAAGTCTTTGGAGCTGGCTTCTGGGAAATTCTACAAGGCGGTCGATGGGGATGACTGGGTCGATGCGAGCGAGTTGGATCGGCTGTGTGACTGTCTGGAAAAGACGGAAGCGGATCTGGTGGTGGACCGATACAAGGAAGTTTATCCGGATCATACACAGGTAGTTGACTTGGGGAAAGGCTATGCATTGGGGAAAGTGTATTCCTTTGATGAGCTTTTTACTGAGAAAAAATGTGGGGAAACAATCTTCGCCATGCATAGTTCGACGATCCGGACAGAAAGACTGCGCGCAGTGGGAATGAAGGTTCAGGAGCATTGCTTTTATGCGGATACTGATTTGATATTTTACATCGGATTAGCAGCGAGAACGGTAACTTTTTTTGATTCATGCACTTATCAGTATCGTTTAGGAAGCGAGGGGCAGAGTGTTAGTCCCGCAGGGATGTACAATCATATAGAAGACTTAATGAAAATTGAAGGAAATTTAATACATTTGTTCGCAGAATGTAGTCCAAAGATTGAGAGCCCCGCGAGGAAGGCTTATCTGTTTTCTATTATTAATACACGCTACTTGATGCTTTTCTGGTGTTATACGATTATTATTCAACGTTCGGAAAAAGATAAATTATTTGTTCAGTTTTTAGGAGACGTAAATCAAAAATATCCTGCATTGATTGATCAAATGCATTTATCTAGAATAGACCGCTATGTGGCAGGAGATCCGGGGAAACGTGTGCCTGTTATCCGGAAGGCGAGAAAGACATGGTGGTTTAAGGCTTTGCGACAGCTGAAGCATCTTGTGGCTTCGGGAAACCGTTGATTTTGAAATATATAGATAGGAGAAAGGACTTTTTGATATCAGACGTTAGACCTCAGATGTCTGATATTAGGCGTCAGACGTCGGGCGTTAGAAGTCTAATGTCTCTTCACTTCATTGTCTCAACATCTTTCCTAAAAGGAGATTACATATGAATCATTATGATTATCTGATTGTCGGCGCCGGGCTTTTCGGCGCTGTGTTCGCGCATGAAGCAGTGAAAGCTGGGAAAAGCGTTCTTGTTATCGAGAAACGGAATCATATCGCCGGCAACGTGTATACGAAAGATATCGAAGGCATCCATGTACATAAGTATGGAGCGCACATCTTTCATACAAATCTGAAGCATGTCTGGGACTATGTGCAGCAGTTTGCCACATTCAACCGTTTTACCAATTCGCCGGTGGCAAACTATCATGGCGAGCTCTATTCCTTGCCCTTTAATATGTACACCTTCAATAAAATGTGGGGCGTCGTGACGCCGGAGGAGGCGGCGGACAAGATCGAGGAAGAGAGACGGGCAGCCGGCATCACGGAGCCGAAGAATCTGGAAGAACAGGCGATTTCCTTGGTCGGGACGGATATCTATGAGAAGCTCATCAAAGGATATACGGAAAAGCAGTGGGGGCGGCCCTGCAGCGAGCTTCCTGCTTTTATTATCAAGCGGCTCCCAGTGCGGCTGACTTTTGATAATAATTACTTCAATGCACTCTATCAGGGGATCCCTGTCGGAGGCTATACGAAGATGGTGGGAAATATGCTTCGCGGTGTCGAGGTGAAGCTTGGTATCGACTATCTGGCAGACAAGGAGAAGTGGGACAGCATGGCGGAGCATGTCATCTATACCGGCCCGATTGATGCCTATTTCCACTACGCCCTTGGACCACTGGAATATCGCAGTGTGCGCTTTGAGACAGAAGTCCTGGATCAACCGAATTTCCAGGGAAATGCAGCAGTGAACTACACGGACCGCGAGACGCCATGGACGAGAATCATCGAGCATAAGTGGTTTGAATTTGGTAAAGACAGCGAAGGAAATGATCTGCCGAAGACCGTCATCAGCAGGGAATACTCTTCGGCATGGAAAGTGGGCGATGAGCCATACTATCCGGTCAATGATGAGAAGAATGGCGCGCTTTATCAGAAATATAAGCAGCTGGCCAAAAAGGAGACGAAGGTCATTTTCGGTGGACGCCTTGGCGAGTATAAGTATTATGATATGGATGCGGTGATCGATTCGGCGCTGAAGTGTGTGGGCGAGAGACTAAGAGACTAAGAGACGTTAGATATCGGAAGTCAGAAGTCTGAATCTCCAAGTCTCAAGGTTTCATAATTTTTATTATCTGTGTGGTATCTATGGAAAGCTGGCGTGGTATGGATCATATAATGCGAAATTTGGATAAGATCGAGCGGTGGCTGTTGTATGCAATGGTTGTGACGATCCCGGTGAATGGGCTTCCCAAGGCGTATCCGATCCCGGATTTTATGAAGAATGTGCCGTGCTTCTTTTTGATCTTGTTGTTTTTGCTGGCTGTGGTGCACTATGTACATAGAAGGGAAGAGTTTAGTACTTGGTCCCGAAGGATGAAGTGGTATCTGGCGCTCTGTATCCTGTGGCCAGTTCTTTGCACGATCATCGGGGCTGTTCAGTTTCCTTACTGGGATGAGAAGGCGAATGAGTTTCTGCGGGACACCACGATGGTCAGGGTGATCGCGCATGTCTATCCGGCGATCATGACGAATGAAACGCTGCTGCATTTGAAGTATGGCGTGTCGATGCTGATCTATACAGCGAGAGACCTGCTCCTGCCGCTTCTAGGGATTCCTTTTGCCCTATATGTGATGTTTCATGGGAAGACGAAGGAGTATATTCTGGATACCGTGAGCCGAGCTGCCGTACTGGCCGCCTCTGCGCTCTGTCTGTATTCACTGGTAGAGATCCCGTGGCTGCTGACGGGGAATGAATTCTGTAAGGGGGTTCTGAAGTGGATCAATGTGCATTTGTATGATATCAAGATTGCACATGAATGGTGGCCACCGATTTTGTGGAATGGACAACTTAGAAGTTTTACTAAAGAGCCATCTTTTTTTGCTATCATTTCTGTTTTTATTGCTCCTTTTTTTATGGTATAGGGCTTTTGGTCTAAGGGAAAAGAAGATCATATTGCTCTTGCTCATGTTTACATATATGATCTTCTTGACAAAAGCACGGACTGCGCAAGCAACTTATTTTGGGGAACTGATACTGCTTGCTGTTTTCTCAGCATGGGGACGGTATCAAGATTGGATTGGTTCTTTACTAAAAATTTTTGCAGTTACGGCTATTACTTTGGGTGTATATTTATCTGCTCCTCTGGCTATTTCGTATATGGGGAGAGATGATACCGCTGATATGTCAATGGAAGCAGAATTTAAAAAATATGTTAGCGAAGATGTTTTGTCGGTAGCTTCTGTATCAAAACGGTCGAATTTGGCGCGTATTGGTAATACGGTGGCTGTTTTTCATATAGGGATGGAGCATCCAGTTTTTGGGATAGGCACGGGATTTGGAAGTCCTTATATCGCAGATCATATTCCGGTATTTGCGCAGGATGATCAGGAGATATGTCATTGGCTGGCTATGCTAAGGGATGAAGGATTCTTGGATAGTTCTATCCCAACGTTTAATATGTTTGGTACAATGCTAATGCAGTATGGCATCTGTGGCTTGTTATTGTTCTTGATGCCTTTATTCTTTATAAGCAAAATGATTTTGTGTCAAATCCCCAAAATGCTGGGACAGTACGGTTTTGTCTGTGTATTGGTTTCCCTGGGGGGCTCAATCGCTTGTCTGCTGAGTAATTATTTCTTCTATACCTATCCCCTCGCCTTAGGCACAACACTTCTTCTCTGCTTCCAAAGAGACACTAAAGAAAAGCTGGCAAGAGATAGAGGTTAGGAAATGGGTCTCCGATATCAGACGTCAGATGTCTGAAGTTTGAAGTCCGATGTCTAGAAGCTAATGTCTCTCCGTCTCCAAGTCTGCCAATCGAACGTTTCAAATTACTACATCCAAGAGGATATCTTGAAAAATACTCGTTTACTTGAAAATATATTCTCCATGGTGACGCTTCGTTCCATGGAATATATTCTGTCATTTATTTTGGTCCCCTACCTGCTCCGCGTGCTGGGGCCGGCGCAGTATGGAGCGATCGCTTTCATGCAGGGGATCATCGGCTATTTCAGCCTCTGCATCAACTACGGCTTCCCGCTGATCGCGCCGCGAGATATCGCGCAGGCGAAGGAATCAGACATTCCGCGACTGTTTTCGGCCTATTTCTGGGCGATGGTGCTTTTGTGGCTACTGGTGTCAGTCTTTTTCTTTGCCGGATACCAGCTTCTCTTGCTGGTGTATCCGGTGATGCTGGATTTACCGCTATTCTTTGCGGTCTATACATCTGTGATCGGTCTGGTGATATTTCCCATCTGGTACTTTCAGGGGATCCAGCAGATGCGCTATATCACGATTCTTAATTTGTCCGGGCGTATGGTCACGATGATGATGCTGTTTCTCTTGGTAAGGTCGCCGGACGACTATGTGATGGCGGCCTTTCTGATGTCTTGTACGCCGCTTTTTGCGGGTATCCTTTCCTGGAAAGTGATCCATGATATCTGTCCTGGCATTCTGTTAAAGCCCGTATGGAAGGATATGCAGGCAACGTATAGAGAAGGCTGGCAGATTTTTGTTTCCTCGCTGGCGGTGAACTTGTATACAACGAGCGATATAGTCATTCTCGGTGTTTTAACGAATGATACGATCGTAGGCTATTACAGTGGGGCTGATAAGCTGATTGGCTGTATCAAGCAGGCTGTCAGTGCAGTGAATGCTGCGGTGTATCCCTATATCAGCAAAGTCATGCAGGAGTCTATCGAGCGGGGGCTTCATTTTCTGAAAAAGCAGCTGCTGGTATATATCGTCGCAGGCGTGCTGGGCGGAGCCGTGCTCTATCTTTTTTCTCCTTGGGGAATACCTTGGCTTCTGGGAGAAAAGTATATCCCTTCGATTGGACCGCTCCAGGTCATGGCTTTCGTGCCGCTGGTGGTGGCGATGAGTAATGTCATGGGGTATGAGACGATGCTTCCTCTGGGAATGGAAAAGATCTACAGCAAGGTATTGATCACAGCCTCTATTTTTAATCTGATCATCATCTGTCCGCTGATTTCATGGAAAGGCGCGGAGGGGACAGCCTTTGCGGTGCTTTGCACGGAGACGCTGGTGACGGCCATCATGGCGGTGATCTTGTGGAAGAAGAGGATACTCCTTCGTTAAGGACCGCTACTGAGGTGGTAAGAAAAGCTGATCCACTTGAGAATGATTTCATTTTGGGAGGAGAGAACCATGTATAAAATTCGTAAGGCAGTGATTCCGGCAGCCGGTTTCGGTACGCGTTTCCTGCCGGAGACAAAGGCTATGCCTAAAGAAATGCTTCCTATCGTTGATAAGCCGACGATCCAGTATATCGTCGAAGAGATCCTGGCAAGTGGGATCGAGGAGATCCTGATTATTTCTGGCCATGCAAAGCGGGCGATCGAGGATCACTTTGATTCATCCCCAGAGCTGGAGTCGCACTTGGAGGAACATGGGAAGGAGGCTTTATTGGAAGAGATCCGGAAGATTTCTGGCATCAAGGTACACTATGTGCGCCAGCCGTATATGCGTGGCCTGGGGGATGCGATCCTGTGTGCCAAGGATTTTGTTGATGATGAGCCGTTTGGCGTCATTTTAGGGGATGATGTCGTGTATAACGGGGACGGAGAGCCGGCAATGCATCAGTTGATTCGGCAGTATGAGAAGACGGGAACAACGATCGTCGGGTGTCAGTTGGTTGCCAAGGAGCAGGTGTCTTCTTATGGTATCATCGATGGGAAACCAGAGATGGATCCTGATCTGATGAAGGTATCGGATATGATCGAGAAGCCGTCTGTCGCCAAAGCGCCAAGTCGGTTTGCTGCTTTAGGAAGGTATGTGATCACGCCAGATATTTTTTCCATTTTAGAGGAAACAAAACCTGGAAAGGGCGGAGAGATCCAGCTGACGGATGCGCTTCGCGTACTGGCGCGAAATGGGAAGGTCTATGCATATAATTTCAAAGGGCAGCGGTATGATACTGGAAATAAGCTCGGATATCTCAAAGCTGTCGTGGAATTTGCTCTGCGCCGTGAGGATCTGGGAGATGATTTTCGCGCATATCTGAAAGAGATCGTCGGAGCGATGTAAGACATCAGAGGGGAGATAGCAGACGCCAGAGATCAGATGGTAGGGAAGCGCTAATAAAATAGCCTATGCTACGGGCATCACTTATGGACAAGTATTTTAACTAAAAGTCTGTAAATCTCTCGTGGAAAAACATAAAATTTGTACGTTATGAGATATATTTGGGGCTTTTCGTGAGTAACCATTGTGGGCGCAAATGCTGGAGAACTAATAGAAAAACGTGAATGGAATGCTGATTAAAAATAAGTCATGTGGGCTTGGATTGTTAAACTCTTGAAATTGCATAGAGATTTCCACGATGGTAGTTGGATTGAAGCTTAATAAGTAAAGCGGGCAATGCGTTCACGTATTTGGCAAAATCGCTCATTTATTTTTGTAAGATAAGGAGGACCATCGATGAATAGTGAGAAAGATAATGGTCATGTATCAATACTGGAAAACTGTTCGCCAAATGTTCCTTTTGAAGATCTGACACCGGCTTGCGATGTTGACATTTCAAACTATAAACAGGCACTTGATCAGGCGTTTTCGGAGCCTAGCCTAAAAAATATTGCCATTACAGGACCATACGGAGCGGGGAAAAGTAGCGTCTTGGAAAGCTACTTACAGTCGCAACTGGCAATCAAGGAAAATTATAAGGAGAAATGCCTTCGGATTTCCTTGTCTCATTTGCAACCGACCAAGGCTGGGAATCCATTATGTGGTGGAGAGGCTTCTGCCGGTACGTGCAAGGAAACTGAAGTCGCTGGTTCTGCCTATCAGATGGAGCAGCTATTAGAGGGGAAGATTATCAATCAGATTGTCCACAAGATTCCGCAGAAGGTGGCTAAAGCAGCTGGGTTTAGTGTAATTGATGAGGATTCCGGCGTATTTTCTCTGCTTTTGGCCGGAATCATAGGGTCCCTTTTAGTGTTTTGGTGCACTCCGACTATTACTTTGCCGGCCATTCGTCATTTTTTCTTTAGCAATAATTATTTGACTTCGATTATTCGTATTGGAATTTTGATGCTTTTGATTTCAGGGGTTATGACATTCATATATAGCCGTGGGGCGGCGATTCAATCATTTTTTGCTCACATTCGTCATGTGAAGATTCAGGGAAATGAAATTGAGCTGTTTCAGAATGAGGAGGCTGGCTATTTTGATAAATACCTAGACCGTATTCTGTACATGTTGAATCAATCGGAGAAGCAGTTTTTCATTTTTGAAGACATAGATCGCTTTGATACGACGCTTATTTTTGAGCGGCTGAAAGAAATCAACGAGCTGGTTAATGCCAAGCGGGAAAATGAGGATAAAGCAGCGATTAAATTCATCTATCTTCTGCGGGATGATATTTTCATCAATAAAGAAAGGGCGAAGTTTTTTGATTTTCTGATTCCGATTATACCGGTCACAAATACAAAAAATTCTTCGGACAAGCTGTTTGCGATACTTGAGCGATACCGTTTGAAAGAGCAGGTAAATCCTGATCTGGTTCGTGCACTGGGACTCTATATTGAGGATTATCGCTTAATTAAAAACATTGCGAATGAGTTCAGAATATATTTCGCTGCGTTGGGGCAGCGAAATAAACTGAATCCAGACAAGATGTTGTCGATGATTGTCTATAAGAATCTTTTTCCAAAGGATTTTGTTGATTTGCAGAAGCAGCAGGGGTATGTGCATTTTCTGCTATCAAAAGCAGGGAAAGTAGCATTTGTGTTCGAAAGGAAAAAAGAACTGGAAAAAGAGAAAAAGGAATATGCGAAACAGCTTGAATCCATAAAAAATGAAAGTTTAGATGACTTTAATGAATTGGCGTGGGCTATTATTGGTACTAAGTATAATAAAGATGCATGGGGAAGCCGATATCTTTCTAATAACACGAGTAAAGATTTAAGTGAACTGGAGCAATATATTCAAAATGATAACGGTATAGGACAAAAGGCGAAGGAGGAATATAAGCGCCGAAAGGAAAATCTAAGAATCAAAAATGAATATAAGATAGATGCAGTATCGGAAAAATGGAGAGAATGTGATAAGAAGATAGTACTGCTAGATGGAGCTTCTTATTCGGTGCTGGCTTCTATGTTTATTGGAAAAATAAATCAAGTATTTTTACAAAACGAGCTTGATAATAACGGTAACGAAATTTCTTATGATGCGGTTCGTCAGAATGAGTATTTCAAACTGCTGAAGTATTTATTGATTAATGGGTATGTGGATGAAACCTATGCGGAATACACTACATTTTTCTATGGTGAATCACTTTCGGAAATGGATCAAGATTATCTGATGAATCTTCACGAGAATGGAAGTCCGAAGTGGGGGCTGCAGCTCAACAATATCCCTCTGGTTTTGGAGAATGTGTCGGAGGTGGAGCTTTCAAGGAATGGAGTGCTGAATCAGTCATTTCTTTTGTACCTGCTGTCTCATTCAGAAGATGAGGAAATCTCTCACAAGCTGAAAAAAGTGGTTTGTAATTTTCAGGGGGATGCTTTTTCATATGCCATTCGGTTTATTCGTGAGGACAAGAAAGTGGATGAGTTTGCAACCTATCTGTTTCGCACTTGTCCAAGCAGCTGGGGACGAATTTATACAGAGTCCAATTTATCCGCGGACACTATAGAAGCATTAGCTTATGATGCTTTGCTTTTTCTTAGTGAGGAAGAGCTGACGGCGCTTAATCAGCAAAGTGCAAATAGTTTAGCCCAGTATATCAGCGATAATCAGGATTTCCTGCAACGGGCACAAAATATGGATGAAGGTAAACAGGCAAAACTGATTTCGTCCATGAAGGTGCTGAAAGTTCAATTCTCGGATATCCATGCTGAAGGTGTTTCTAAAAAGCTTTTGCATGATGTTTTCTATAGCGGCCTTTATGCTTTGTCTGGCAATACTCTACGCGTATTCTTTACCGATGTGTCTGAGGCATCAGAAGCGGATGCTATCACGAAGCCACTTACACTTTTATGGAAACTGTCGGAAGATGATAGTGTCAGAAAGGATATTGAATCACGTTTTGCCCAGTTCGTGAATGCCGCCTTAGATAATTTAGCGGGATATTCGTCGAAGTATGCTTATTTTACAGATAAGTCTGATATGGCAGTGGCTCTTACCAATCAAAAGAGAGGTGGCGACGAAGCGGCCATGAATTATCTTTCAAGGCTGATGCCAGAGACAGTAGTATCTCTTTCTGAAATCGAGGAGTATGATGACTGGAAACTACTGGTGGCTCATGACTTGGTAAAGCATACGGAGCAAAACTTGTATGAGTACATCAATCAATTTGGCGTGGACGATACCCTGATCGAGTGTCTGAATTCTTCTTATGCTAAATCTCCCCTGATTTGCACATCGCTTGGAGAGAATGAGCAGATGGTTATTCAGAGTGCGATTATACCGGAGTGTACTATTGATACGAATGTGTATATTTCTATTTTGGACGCTTTGGACTATCCTATTACTGAACAGCGCGGATTGGATGCAGAATCTTTCCCAGAAGAGAAGCTCAGGAAATTGATTCAAGAACGCCGTTTGGCTATGAATCCAAATTTATTCAATTTTTTCCAAAAACGGCATCCCCAATTACTGACCTCGTATGTAAAGAATGATAAGAATACTTTTGAACAGTTGATGGAAGAGGGAAAAATCTCATTGACATCCAGTGATATTGGCTTGTTCCTGCAAGATTCTTCATATACAGACGAAGAGAAAGAACTGTATTTGGGACATACCGAAGGGCCGGTTGCCTTATTGCCGTATAGAAACCTTTCTGAAAAGATTCAGTGTATTATTGTGGATTATCATCTGGATGAGGCTGAGATTCCAAAACTTATTGGGAAGTATGAAAGTTTGCGGCCGAAGGTGTGCAAAGCTTTCCTGCGCGCTGTCAACCAGCATATCAAGCCTTTTATTGGAATCAATATGGATGATAATGATGTTTTGCTGAGGGATATCATGCAGACTTCCTATATCGACAAAAAGAATAAAGTAAGGATTTTGATAGGCGCGATTTTAACGCTTGATATGGAAAAGGCTAAGGACATGTTATCTGCTATCGATGTGGAGACCTATGGGAAGATCCTAAAGTCGGGAGCGACGAGACATATCAAAGAAACGCCGGATGCAGTGAATCAGCAGCTGTTCGAGGTGCTGAAGGAACGAGGATGGATAAAGGGGTATGAAATGGTTGGAAATGAGTATATTATAGAGAGAAATTTTAGACTTGGTGTTCAAGGGAATGCTGATTAAGTTGAAGACGGAAATACAATGATACTGAAAATCATTCATTATTGCTTGTTTGCTTGGAAGCCTTTGCTAGCTGAGATAAAAAATATATCGCTACATGGAGATTGTATTACCTAGAGTATAAAATCAGAGAGTGGAATGAGAGTAACTGGCATGAAGACTGGATAAGCGCCTCCCTTGCAATACTTGGTCACTGTATTGCGTGAGATGCTAAGTCCTTTAGCAATTTCTTGCTGTTTTTTGTTCTCAAGCAGATACTGTTGCTGGATATGATCATAGGCCTTAATTGTGATTTTCACTTTGATGCAACCAATGCGGCGCACTCTTTACGGATTTTAGGGTTCTGAATGACTGAGTTTTTCTATATTAGCACTTGCAGCACAAGGCGAATTAGGGCATAAATTATTTATTATATGTAGTTTATTTAAATGGTACAAATTGACAGAGTAGTGGCGGAATAAAATCATATGTATTCGAGTAAATGAGTGTGAAGGGCATATAAATGACTATGGGACGAGCTGTAATGGAAAGGAAATATGTATACCTGTTCGAGCTTGACTCAGTACGAATGTCGGATGAGGAGATTCTTCTTGGGCAGCAGAAGCTCTATGATGAGATCGTCCATGAGGGAAATATCGTGGTCCTCACGTATAATCAGCTGGTGGATTCTCGCGGTTTCTTCAGCCTTCTTTCGGACGCTGCGTATTACGATTCCTTCATGAAACTTTTTGAACAGGGGTGTATCCGTGTCTCTCAGTATGGGGATGAGCGGACGATTTCACAGTATCTTCTGGATGCCTTGGATGAAGATAAGCAGTTCATCTTTTCTGCTTTGCCGCTGAAGTTCACACAGAAACGTCTGATTGCGCTGGTGAGGCGAAGCCTCATGTACTCAGACCTGTCTGAGCTTTCTGAGTATTTTGAGGGAGGAAGACGAAGCGAGGAGGAGCTTTGGGATTTATTTCTGGAAGTGAAGTGCGATAGTGATGGGCGGGTCCTTTCTATCAGGGAAGAAAATGGGCGAAAGTCTGTGGCGGGAATGCGGCTTGTCATCCGACAGCTGTACCATTTCCTTTCGCTTGTTCTAGGGCTGAGCACGATGCATAGCATATATATTCCGCCCCGAAAGTTGGAAGAAATCAAAGGCTTGCGGATGCATCATATCTTATCCTGCGCTTTAGAGATGGATTGCCCTGAGGTGGCTTTATGGGATGAAGCAGCGCGGATTCTCCGCAGTCTTCCTTGTTATCAAAAGCAGTCGGATGGGCGATCGGTGTATCATCGGCAGATCCTTGCGGCTTCCCGTGACGCGGCGGATATGACGGCTTATCGTCTGGCAGAGGCGGTCATTGATCTTTGCTATAACTATGCCTGCGAAATCAGCATCTGCAATACGTCGAAGCATTATAATGTGAGCGAGCTTCTGGGGGATAGAGGCAGGCCTTCTTTTGAGGCTGATTTTCAGAGGCGTCTTTTTTCTTTATGGCAGGATGGAATGAAGGCTGAAAGCCGTTTTCTGAAGGCGGAGACAGATGAATGTATTCCTTTTGAGAAGCCGGCAGGATTTCCGGATTTCGTAAAGGCAGTCCGTATGGCGGGTTATACGACGTATTCCTCTTCGGGGCTATCCGATGGGGTGCCTCGCTATGAGTACGAGGAGCGAAATCAAAAGGAAACGCAGCAGTATCTGATTCAGCGGGGGATACGGAGCAAGTTGCTGTTTTCCTGCCTTTGCTTTTTTGTGGCCTGTCTAGTGGAACTTTGTATGCAGGGGATTCAAAATGTACTGGATGACTACATTGAGTGGAATGATATTTTTTATTCCGTAGCGGAGACATTGGCTTTTCTATTCATTACTGAGTGCGTCTCTGCTTGTATCGCTCGCAAGTATCCCAGATTTCTCTCTTTGTCGGAGGCATTGGGCGGGATGAAGACTTTGCTCAAAGATGGCATGTCTAACCGTGTAATGAAAGAGTTGCCAGATGAGCAGGCGGTAGATGTGGATTTCCATGAAGCCAAAAGCGGTGAGGCACCGATTGATTTCGTGAAAACGAAAGAGATAAATTCCTATCTGGCATATAAAAGAAGCGGTCATAGAGGGATGCTGTTTTCGGCTTCCGGTGCTTGTCCTATCGCAGGAATTGAACACGAGAAGATACTTCGACAGGTCATCAGGGATGCAGAAATCTTTCATCACAGGTATGGGCTCATTTATAAAAGTCCTTTTAATACGCTGCTTGTGGATCCGATTGCAGGGGCAGATTGTCATTTTTTCCCTTTTGAGCGAGTTCTTCCTACAGCGGGGAATGGTGTAGTCATGGTGCCACGTTTGAGAGATCGATATGTACTTTTACATCAGTTCCGTCACGCGCTGAGGGGGATGCAGTATGCTTTTCCCAGAGGGTATGCAGAGCATGGAAGTAGTCCGCTTGAAAATGTAAAGCGGGAACTTGGAGAGGAATTAGAGGCAGTGGTGACAAGGAGGCCGCTTTCCCTTGGGTTCATTGAGCCGGACAGCGGGCTGACTTCTCGTCGGATAGAGGTATTCCTCGTAGATATTGATAGCTATATCAAGAAGAAGGGGTATGAAGACATTGAAGATGTGCAGGAGGTCTCGTTGGATGAATTAAAGCAAATGATCGATGAAGGAAAAATCGCAGATGGTTATACCTTGGGGGCTGTGGAATTGATGGAAAGATGTAGTGGAGGCTGAAAATTATTATTGGATTGAGAGTCTGAGAGACGTCAGACTTGAAGATATCAGAAGCCAGAAGTCCGAAATCTGTGGTCTGACATCTGAAGTTTTAAGCATGAAGTTTCCAAGTCTTCAGTTCGGCCTTTTGCATGGTTGTGATAAAAAACGGTTATTTTATCATAGGAGAGCAATGCATGTGATAAAATAGTCGGTTTTTATCACATGGGGAATGTGATATGATAAAAAGCAGGAGTTTTATCACTGGGATAGGAGGTGCGCTATCGCTATGAAATATATACCGTTATGGAAAATTTACTACGTGTCGCCGGATACGTATGAGCAAGTCTATGCAGAGCGCTTTTATGCCTGCACGACAAAGCATTTTCCGATATCCGTCAAAGAGGTTAATCGAAAACAGGCGTATCCTTCTTTCCTTTGTTATAATGAGGAGATCTCACTGCTTATACAGACTATGTACCAGAAGTATATTCAGTTTACGAAGTTACTTGCGGAATGTCCTCCTGTGATGCTTCGGCAGTATGCCGTTTCTTGCCTAATCGAAGAGGTACAGGCCACCAATGAGATCGAGGGTGTCAGAAGTACTCGCAAACAAATCAAAGATATCCTCCAAAATATTCCGGTCTCTGCTGCATATCGGCATTTGGCAAGCTTGGTAGATCAGTATCTTCGGATTTTGAATCATGAGGGGGCTTCTTTCTCTACTTGTCGTGATGTTCGCGATTTCTATGATTCATTTGCTTTGGCAGAGGTGGTACAGGAGAATCCAGCGCATGCACCGGATGGGATTATTTTCAGAAAAGCTCCTGTGGAAATTACCAGTCAGACAAATCGGGTAAAGCATGAGGGACTTATGCCGGAGCAGGCGATCATAGATGCGATGGATCAGGCGTTGTCTATTCTTCAGGCGGCAGAAATTCCGCTTTTGGTCAGGCTGGCGGCTTTTCACTATTTCTTTGAATACATACATCCGTTTTATGATGGAAATGGCCGCACGGGACGATTTATTGTGTCGTATTATCTGTCACGGGAATTTAGTCCGTATATTGCATTGCGGCTATCTGTGGAGATCAATAAACGGAAAAATGCATATTACAAAATGTTTGAGGAGACGAGCAGTCAGTGGAATCGAGGTGATTTGACGCCATTTATCCTGCAATTTATGGAGTTCATATCGCTGGCGTTTGATGATACGATTTCCTTACTTTCGCGTAAAAAGGAGCAGTTGAAACGCTTTGCCGCGCAGCTGAATGAAAAGGTGGCAGGGCAGGATGAGTTGACGAAAACGATCTATTATCTGCTGCTGCAGGCTTCTTTGTTCTCTGGTATTGGGATCACGATGGATCAGCTGATGGAGGCTACGCATAAGACTCGTGTTACGATCAAAAGTCGGCTGAGGAAAATACCGCAAGCCCATTATTGGGTGGATAAAAATGAGAAGCCATTTCATTATCGTCTGAATATGAAGATGCTGCTGGGAAGCAAAGAATGATTTACTCAAGCTTTGAGATGGCCGGAAAGTTTGAAGTCTAATGTCTCTCCGTCTCATAGTCTCCAACCTTCCACTTGACAAACGCAAAAAAGAAGTCTATAGTATGACCATACATGTGAGGATAGAGACATGATGGATCCTTGGTACACGCAAAGAGAGTCTGCGGCTGGTGGGAGCAGATGGTGGGGGGATCGATTACCGCTCTGGAGCAGGAGGATCGAAATCTTCCCGGGTGGCCTCGTTACTAGGCCGACAAGTGGAGCTTTGGCTCTGATTTGGGTGGAACCACGGAATACAACTTTCGTCCCTTAGGGACGGAAGTTTTTTTATTGCTTTCATGTTGCTTTCTGCGAAGCAGCTGAAATGGCAGCGCCAAGCAGAAAGCAGCAAAAATGGAAGCCACTGTCCCCAAGCAGTGAATGTCTGTTTTTAGAAAGGAAGATACTATGATTACGATTCGTCTGAAAGACGGAAAAGAGAAGGAGTTCGAGAGCGCGGTATCTCTGGCGGATGCAGCGAAGGCGATCTCCAACAGCCTTGGCAAGAATGCGCTGGTGGCGAAGGTGAATGGCGAGCTGACGGATCTGCGCGATCCGATCGTGGATGGTGCAGAGGTGGAATTCTTCACGAAGGAGGATCCGGAAGGTCTTTTCACGCTGCGTCATACGGCGTCTCATGTGATGGCACAGGCGATCCAGCACCTGTTCCCTGGCGTGAAGTTTGCTATCGGACCGGCGATCGATGATGGCTTCTACTATGATCTGGACTCTGATCATGTTTTCAGCCAGGAGGATTTCGCAGCGATCGAGAAGGAGATGTCGAAGATCGCGAAGGAAAATATCCCGCTGGTGAAGAAGGTGCTGCCGCGCGATGAAGCGCTCCAGTATTTCAAGGATAAAGGCCAGGATTACAAGGTCATGCTGATCGAAGACCTGCCGGAAGAGGAAACGATCTCTCTCTATGAACAGGGTGACTTCACGGATCTCTGCGCGGGCCCGCATCTGAAGTCCACCGGCAAGGTGAAGACGTTCAAGCTGATGACGGTCGCTGGTGCTTACTGGCGCGGCGACTCCAAGAATAAGATGCTGCAGCGTATCTATGCGACGGCATTCTTCACCAAGGAGGATCTTGACCACTATCTCTTCGTCCGTGCGGAGGCGGAGAAGCGCGATCACAGAAAGCTCGGCAAGCAGCTCGATCTGTTCTCCTTCCATGAAGAGGGCCCCGGCTTCCCGTTCTTCCATCCGAAGGGCATGATCCTCAGAAATAAACTGATGGACTATGAACGTGAGCTCTTCAAGGAATTCGGCTATGTGGAGATCATGACGCCGGTCATCCTGTCGAAGAAGTTGTGGCTGCAGTCTGGTCACTGGGATCATTACAAGGAAAATATGTACTTCACCCAGATCGATGAGGAAGACTATGCGATCAAACCGATGAACTGCCCCGGCGGAATCCTGTTCTTTAAGACGCAGCAGCGTTCTTACAGAGATCTTCCGATGCGTGTCGGTGAATTCGGCCTCGTTCATCGTCATGAGCTGAAGGGCGCGCTCCATGGTCTTTTCCGTGTACGCTGCTTCACGCAGGATGATGCGCACATTTTCATGACGCAGGAACAGATGAAGGATGAAGTCATCAAGTGTATGGCGATGTATCAGAAGATGTATGGTGTCTTCGGTCTGGAATACCATGTCGAACTCTCCACACGTCCGGAAAACTCCATGGGCAGCGATGAGCTGTGGGAGATTTCCACGAATGCGCTCCGTGAAGCGATCGAGACGGCGGGTGTACCGTACCAGATCAATGAAGGCGATGGTGCTTTCTATGGACCGAAGCTCGATTTCCATGTACAGGACTCTCTGGGACGTACCTGGCAGTGCGGCACCATCCAGATGGATATGCAGCTGCCGGAACGTTTCGATGTGAACTATATCGGTGAAGATGGAGAAAAGCACAGAGCGGTCATGCTGCACCGTGCGGGCTACGGCTCTCTGGAACGTTTCATCGGTATCCTGATCGAACACTATGCAGGGGCTTTCCCGACCTGGATTGCTCCGGTACAGGCGAAGATCATCCCTGTCACGGACAAGAATCTGGAATATGCGAAGTCTGTCGCAGCGGCTATGTCCGAGTCTGATATCCGTGTCGAAGTGGAAGAGGCCAATGAGACACTGGGCTACAAGATCCGCAAGGCGCAGATGGAGAAGGTACCGTACATGATCATCGTGGGCGATCAGGAAATGAAGGGTCACACCATTTCTGTCAGAAGCAGAAAGAATGGCGACCAGGGGACCCAGTCTCTCCCGATGTTCGTTGCAAACCTGATCCGCGAAGTCAAAGAACGGGAAAACTGAGATGATTTACAAAGAATACCAGAGTGCTGATATCGCACGGGCCGCGCTCCGCATGTCTTTGACCGAGACGCGGGCAGATGAGAATGCGCTGAAAGAAAGGCTGGCGAAGGATGGCATCCGCGCTGTCGCGGTGAACTTTGGCGGGAAATTTCTGGATATCCTTCCGAAGATCTTCGAGTCGGCCATCGTGGCTGCCCAAAGGCAGAAGGTCATCTCTGATACTCATGTGGGGGATGGCTCTGTGGTCGGAGCCATGGAGTCTGCCATCGAGCAGGTGAAGCCGATGGCGATCGGCATGAATGTCGGCGGCAAGATCGGTATCGCCCGCTGGAATGAGCATCTCTGCGTCGCGATCTTCGTCGGCGTGGGTGTGCTTCATTTCAATGAGGTCACGGTGGGCATGGCGCATCGTGTTCTTCGGAATGATCTGCCTGATTGAGAAAATCATAAGGGGCAGGGAGTGACTATCTCATACCTGTCCTGCATAAGAAAAGAGCCGGGGGCTTTTGCCTCCGGCTTTTTTGATGGGAGAAAGAGGGAGTCATTTTTCTTGACAGAAAAAGCCGGAGGCGGTACATTGAATGAAATTCGATGGTTCGTTTGAGTGACAGGATGGGTGGAGGCTTTATGAAGGAAAAGATCAGTCTGATTCAAATGGATGTAGAGCTGGGACAGGTGAAAAGAAATTATAAAAAGGCCGTGCAGCTGATGGAGCTTGCGCTGGCGGATAAGCCGGATATTCTTGTCCTGCCGGAAACGGTAAACACCGGTTTCTTTCCGTCGCCGGACAGCGCACTCTATGCCGCTTCTGATGCAGATGGCGTGCAGACGAAAAAGGTATTCGGAGCCTTTGCCAAGGAGCATGGCGTCAATATCGTGGCGGGCTCGGTCAGCGTTTTGGAAAACGGATGCGTTTTCAATCGAAGCTATATCTTTGATCGCGGGGGCGAGGTCGTTGCCTCTTATGATAAGATCCACGGCTTCAGCCCAATGGGAGAAACGAAGTCGTATACCGGCGGCTCTTCCACTGTCCACTTTACGCTGGACGGGATCGCCTGCTCGATGGCGATCTGCTACGACGTACGCTTTTGTGAGCTGATCCGGACAGAAGCCTTGCAGGGGGTGGATCTGTTTTTCCTTCCTGCCGCCTGGCCGCTCGTAAGGAAGGAGCACTGGATCACGCTTTCTAAAGCCCGAGCGATCGAGAATCAGATGTTTTTCTGTGCCGTGAATGAATGCGGCCGTGCCGGCAGCACGCAGTACGGTGGAAATTCCATGCTGCTCTCGCCTCTTGGGGAAGAATTGCTCCATCTGGGAGAAAAGGAGCAGGTGGCCACGGCGGAAATCGATACGGACGTACTGCAGGGCATCCGAGAGAGCATCAATGTATTTCGTGACAGAAGACCGGAATTGTATCATCTGTAGAAAAATAGAGGAAAGGCGTTTCGCCCTTTGATTGCGCGTGAACGAGGTTCAGCGGGTTCAAGAGGTTCAGGGGGGGCGCATAAAAATCAGAAGCGCCGCGGAGTATCGATCATGGCGATGCCCGAAGGTTTCTTGAAGAGCTGGTTTCCCGTTTGAGGCTTCCAAACATTGACCATTTTGACCGCGAATGACAAAGATTTCTCGCTTGCGCTCGAAATGACGGTGCGAGAGGGTTCGCAGTCCCCAGCCACCCCTATCGCCCAAGGGCAACCATTTTTCAAAAAGTGCTTGACAAAAGTACCATGGATGGATATACTAATATGCGTAACTTACGTGCGGCCCGGTGGTGTAGTGGTCTAACATGCCGCCCTGTCACGGCGGAGATCGTCAGTTCAAATCTGATCCGGGTCGCCACTTTTATTTGCCTCGGTAGCTCAGTTGGTAGAGCAAAGGACTGAAAATCCTTGTGTCAACGGTTCGATTCCGTTCTGAGGCACCATTCCTGCGGCTGTGGCGGAATGGCAGACGCGCTACTTTGAGGGGGTAGTGATCTTTCGATCGTGTGAGTTCAAGTCTCACCAGCCGCACCACTCTTTTTTCTACTTGATTCCCTCAATTCAATTTTATATGCGGTCGTGGCGGAACTGGCAGACGCGCTATCTTCAGGCGGTAGTGGAGTAATCCGTGAGAGTTCAAATCTCTCCGACCGCACCACTAAAATGAGAAAAAGCTCATCCATTGGATGGGCTTTTTTATTGCGCTTGCCGGAATGGAGCGTGGGGCTGCTTTCTCTGGCGGCGTGTCTTGCGCCGCCCTGCGGCAGGTATTTTTGTATCGCTATTCTAAGAAAGAGGAGATCTTTTTCATTCGCCGCGTGACGAAGAATGTGTACCCGCTCAAAATGGGAAGCCTGTTTGCCCGGCGCGATTATGATATAATATATACTACGATGTCTGCCCCTTTTACAAGGCGGCGGATGACGCATTGGGGATCGGTGCCGCGATGTCATTCGAGCGATGCACCATCCTTCAAAGTTGTATAACCCTTTGAACCTGTTACCCATCGGCATGGGGCTTTGGCATTGATTGGCACGCGAGTGCGTACCCTCATGGAGTTTACTATGGAAAAGAAATTGGTCATCATTGATGGCAGCAGCCTTTTATACCGCGCGTTCTATGCGCTGCCGCCCACTATGACATCGCCGGATGGGATCCCGACGAATGCTGTCTATGGATTTCTGCGGATGCTGCTCGGTCTCTATCGCGATCTGGATCCGGAATATATGGCAGTGACCTTCGACAAGGATCGACACACCTTCCGTACGGAGATGTACGAGGGATACAAGGCCACGAGAAAGCCGGCACCGGATGAGCTGGTGCCGCAGTTTGACCTCATCCGCGACGTGATGCAGGTGATGGGTGTCGCGGTGTACAGTCTTGACGGCTATGAGGGAGATGACATCTTAGGGACGCTCTCTCTTCGCTATGAAAAGGAAATGCCGGTCAATATCGTGACGGGCGACCGCGATGCGCTGCAGCTCTCAAGCAGCCGGACGACGGTCTTCCTCACGCAGAAGGGCATCACGAATATGGCGGCCATGACGCCGGAAGCGGTCTTTGAAAAGTACCACATAGAGCCGCGTCAGGTGATCGACATGAAGGCGCTCATGGGAGATACCGCAGACAATATCCCCGGCGTGCCGGGGATCGGCGAGAAGACGGCTTTGAAGCTCATCACGCAGTATGATGATCTGAATAATCTGTATGCCCATGTCGAAGAGATCAAAGGCGCGCAGGGAAAGAAGCTCATCGCGAATAAAGAGCTGGCCTATCTTTCCTATGACCTGGCGACCATCAAGCGCGACGTGCCGCTCAAGACGTCTCTGGAAGAGATGCATCAGCCCGTTCATTTTGAGGAAATGCGTGTCCTTTTCCAGAAGCTCGGGATCAATCTTTTGCAGCAGTTCGCCGGCCTTCCGCGCTTCCGTGCGTTGGCGGAAGCAAAGAAGGAGCAGAGCCGGGCCGAGCTTGTGAAGGCTGAACCCTGGCAGGGAGAGGCATTTGACGAAAAGATCGCAGCCCTTTTGATCGACCGCTCCGGAATCGCGCCTTTCTTCACGGCAAGGTCTGCGGTCGTTGTGAGTGAGGGACGGGCGTACACAGCGGTGCCGGCGCAGTATGAGAAGCTCGCAGAGGCCCTCGCGAAAGCGAAAGCGGTAGTGACAATCGATGCGAAAGCCCTTCAGGAGTCAGACTTCCCGGCTGATTCTTTGCCGCTCTTTGATGTACAGCTCGCCTCCTACCTGCTGGATCCCGCGCGCGTGACGTACCCATTATCGTACATGGCAGGGCTCTATGGAGTGCCCGAAGTCTTTGCGGATGAGATGGAAGATTTCGCAGACAAGGGCAGTCTCATCGGAGATTTCCTGTCGAAGATCTATGGGCCGTGCTGCCGCAAGCTCGAGGAAAATGGAGTGATGACACTTTTCACGGACGTGGAAGAGCCGCTCGTCAAGGTGCTTTCCGCGATGGAGAAGGCCGGCATCGCGACAGACCAGCAGCGCTGGCAGGAGGTCAAGGCGGACATGGAGAGTGAGCTGCGTCTCCTCGTGAAGGATATCTACACCGAGGCAGGGGAACCATTCAATATCAATTCGCCCAAACAGCTCGGACATATCCTTTTCGAGAAGCTGGGGATGCCGGCGGGCAAGAAGACGAAGACCGGCTACTCGACCGCTGCGGACGTGCTGGAGAATCTGGCGGTCAGCTATCCCTTTGTGGGGAAGATCCTTCGCTACCGCACGCTCTCGAAGCTGATCTCCACCTACCTCGAAGCGCTGCCGAAGCTCATCCGCAAGGAAACGGGCCGCATTCATGGCTCCTTCAACCAGACGGTGACGGCTACGGGCCGTCTTTCAAGCTCGGATCCGAACCTGCAGAACATCCCTGTCCGCACGGAGGAAGGGAAGAAGATACGCTCCCTTTTTGTACCGGGCGAGGGCTATGACTGCTTCATCTCTTCGGACTACTCGCAGGTCGAGCTCCGTATTCTTGCGCATATGTGCGGTGATGAGAGCCTGATCGCGGCTTTTGCGAACCATGAGGACATCCACCGCCGCACCGCGGCCGAAGTGCTGGGCATCCCCTTCGAAGAAGTCACCGAGGAGCAGCGAAGCCATGCGAAGGCTGTCAATTTCGGCATCATTTATGGCATCAGCGGATTTGGCCTGTCCAAGCAGCTCGGCATCACGCCCAAGCAGGCGCAGGACTATATCGACAGGTACAATGCCCGCTACCCGAAGATCCTGGGCTTCATGCAGCGTATGATCGAAGAGGCTAGGGAGACGGGACGCGCCGTCACGCTTTTTGGTCGCTATCGCGAGCTTTCGGACATCCGCAGCAAGAATTTCATGCGCCGTTCACTCGCAGAACGCATGGCGATGAATACACCGATCCAGGGCACGGCCGCAGATATCATGAAGATGGCGATGATCGCCGTCTATGACAAGCTGAGGAAGGGCCACTATAAGAGCCGCGTCCTTCTGCAGGTCCATGATGAATTGGTCGCAGAGGTGGTGGCGGAGGAAAAAGAGGAGATCGCTGCTCTTTTAAAAGAAACGATGGAATCCGTCGTCACGCTCAAAGTCCCGCTCCTCGCCGACGTCCATGCGGGGAAGAACTGGGCGGAGACGAAGTGAGCGGAGAGGCTGGTGACTAGGGATTAGTAGCTAGGGATTAGGTTTGCGATACGAGAAAACCGCTAATTTCAAACCTTCGCAGCGCTTCTGATTTTTATGCGCCGCACCACCATTTTGCATTTCTCATTTCTAATTCAAATGAAGATTTCAAACATAATCAAAGGACGCCCCGCCCCACGGGCTAACCCTGAACCCTTATCCCTTTTCTCATTATCATTCAAAGGAAGTTATCTCATCATGTATCGTATCGGATTATCCGGCGGCGTAGGCTGCGGGAAAAGCACAGTCTCCTCCTACCTGAAGGAGCTGGGGATCCCCATCATTGATGGGGACATGCTCGCGCGCGAGGCAGTGCGGCCGGGCAGTGCGGCCATGGAAGACATCCGGCGCGCCTTTGGCGAGGCCATTTTCAATAAGGATGGGACGCTCGATCGGCTGAAAACGGCAGCGATCGTTTTCACGAAGGAAGAGAAACGCCAGCAGCTGAATGCCATCATCCATCCCTTCATCTGGCGCCGTACGCAGGAAGAGCTTCTGAAGGCCCAGGAGGAAGGTCATGACCTTGTTGTACTCGACATGCCGCTCCTGCTGGAGATCTCCTGGCAGTTGCGTGTGGAAGAGGTCTGGATCGTCAAGGTACCGCTGGAAATGCAGATCGAGCGTGTCACGCTCCGCGACGGCTTCACCAGAGAGCAGGTCCTTGACCGCATCCATAAGCAGATGCCGACGGACAATAAGCTGAACTATGCGGATGTCATCATAGATAACAGCCGCTCCGTCGAAGACACCCGCCGCCAGGTGAGAGAAGCCCTCGCGAAGGCGAAGGAACGGATGAGGGGAGTTAGGGACTGGTGATTAGAGACTTGAATACTACTTTCGGGCATCGCCTCATATATATTCGCGGCGAAGCCGCCACCACAACCCTGAACCCTGAACCCTACATCATTTTTGCCTGAAAGGAGCTGAATCCATGAGAACCGCTTTGAAACGGAAAAAGAGAGAAGTCCACAGACATCAGGGAAATACGGGGGCCATGCTCTTCACCCTTCTTCTGGCCATTCTGTGCGGTCTTGCGGTCTACATCCTTTCGGACATTTCCTTCATGCGTCCCTCGCGGGAGATATCTCTCCTCATTTCAGAGAGCGCGAAGAAGGAGGAAATCTCGCCGGCTCTTTTAGAAGCCGTCATCCTGACGGAGAGTAAATTCGATAAAAAGGCGGTATCCCATGTGGGTGCGATCGGCATGATGCAGCTCATGCCGGATACCGCAGAGTGGATCTCCGAGGAAAGCGGTCTTCCGGCGAACCGTCTGGAGCGTCCCGAGGAGAATATCCCGCTGGGCGCCTGGTATATCAATTACCTGTTAAAGGAGTATCACAACAATGAAGTCCTTGCGCTGGCCGCGTACAATGCGGGCCGCGGCAATGTGGACCAGTGGATGAAGGACTATGGCTGGAAGGAAGGCTTTTCTGATATGAACCAGATCCCTTTCCCTGAAACGCGGGAATTTGTGAAGTCCGTCACCGCATCCAGAGACCGGCTTGAGGCAGAACAGGCGGAGAAGTGACTGGGATTAGTGGCTAGTGACTAGGAATCAGAAGTCAGAGGTTAGATGCTAGAAGTCAGAAGTCAGAAGTCTAAAGTCTAATGTCTAACATCGCCTAGTCTTCCAGTCTCATAGTCTCATTTAGAAAGGAGTCACCATGGCTGACGTGGATGAAAAAACAAAGAAGGCGCGTGCGGAGCGCCGCGAGAAGCTGCTTGCCTGGTACGAGGAGAAAGAGCTTCCCCCGGTCATCGGCGACTATGAGCTTCGCATCATTGATGAGCAGCACGACCGCATTTATTATGCCTTCGGCTGGTTTCACAAGTCGAATGGATGGAAGATCCGCGTCTTATATGATGAGGAAACGGCGGATTACATGGTGAAGATGGATCTGCACATGATCACGCTGACGGAGATCGAATGCATCACGGGCGATCTTGAGGAATTTAAACGCCTCGTGAAGCTGCTGACACCGGAGGCGATCGAGAAGGAGCTCATCCATCGCGAGAAGGTCTCCATTCTGGTCGAGGGCAAGGGCTTCATGGTCTGGGACTATGAGGAGCTGCTGCCGGAGAAGCTCGGGCACTATGTGCGCGTCATTGCGCCGAAAATGCCGCTCCTTGGGCTGAATGGCTCCTACATCATCGCTGCCTATGAGTGTGAAGAAAAAGATACAGGGATCCTTTTCTTCTATAACATGTATCGCGATGAGTACTACGGCGAGCTTCGTGCCAAGGGCATCCCGGGCATCATTCATCAGTACGATGCCAGATCCATCGAAGCACTTGAGGCGGCGATCGAGAAGCACCTGGTGAAGGATCTGAAGGAGCTCTATGAGCATCCGGTGATCGAGGATTAGAGGGTTAGCCCACGGGGCGGGGTGCTCTTTGATTGCGGATGAAAGCTTCGTTTGAATGAGAAATTAGAAGTTAGAAATGAGAAATGGTGGTGCG
>ENA-OPWH01000214-OPWH01000214.1-human-gut-metagenome-genome-assembly--contig:-NODE-214-length-53501-cov-7.334319_pt1 | contig 53501 bp, 50 predicted proteins | sample MGYA00241506_ERZ502004 | MGnify/ENA primary metagenome ERZ502004 (study PRJEB25962, sample SAMEA2043049) | human gut metagenome | biome: human gut; feature: human-associated habitat; material: faeces... | reverse complement strand
CTACACCAACTGGTCTCGCTTCCGCAATCGCGTAATGTATGTACTCGACCCAAATGCAACATTCAGCCTGGAGCCAAGGGAGAAATGATCATGGATGCACAAGACATTATTGAATTGATTGAATACTTCAGAAATCTTCAAGACAATGAAATGAAATTTGAAATTGAAGAACTACGAGGATACATTGACATAAGATTCGAAGAATTATATGACAAGTTAACAGAATACATTGATTTCAATCGTGCAGATTCAAATCACCCATTATAAAAGGAGCAGAGATGTTTGAATCTCTGCTCCCTAGTTAATAATCCTTTAAACACTCATAGGGTTTTCAACCCTATAATTTTTGAAGCCAACTTTTAGTCGACCCTATCTAATTGCGGATTACCAAAATAAAAGGCCTCAAAGAGGCCTAGATAATCATCAATTATTTTGTTTTTTCAATGATTTCTGTGAAGCTATCTTCTTTCAAACTAGCACCACCAATTAATGCACCATCGATATCTGGTTGAGCCATATATTCAACGATGTTATTAGGTTTAACACTTCCACCATATTGGATACGTACTTTTTCAGCAGCTTCTTCACCATACATAACCTTAACTTGGTCACGTACGATCTTACAGCAGTTTTCAGCAATTTCAACTGAAGCAGATTTTCCAGTTCCGATAGCCCAGATTGGTTCGTAAGCAATTACCATTTCACCAACACATTTTGGACATAAGTCAGCTAAAGAACCAGCTAATTCTTCACGAATTACTTTTTCTGAATTTCCAGCATCGTAATCAGCTTCTGTTTCACCAACACATAAGATTGGAGTGATTCCAGCTTTAATCAAACGTTTTGCTTTTTTGTTTACTGTTTCATCAGTATCACCGAACATTTCACGACGTTCTGAGTGACCGATAATGCAGTATTTAACTCCCATTTCTTCTAACATAGGAACACTAACTTCACCAGTGAAAGCTCCACTATCTTCAAAGTGGCAGTTTTCAGCAGCTACAACTAAGTTTTTAGCGTGATCCAATGCAGTTCTTAAATCAGTAAATGGACATCCAATTCCATAAGTAGCATTTTCGCTAGCAGCAACACCATCAACAGCTTCGAAGAAAGCTTTTGTTTCAGCGTTGTTTTTGTTCATTTTCCAGTTTCCAACGATAATAGGTTTTCTCATCTTAAGTACATCTCCTTATTATTTTTCGCTGATAATAGCGATACCAGGTAATGTTTTACCTTCCATATATTCCAAACTAGCTCCACCACCAGTTGAAACGTGAGAGAATTTGTCTGCATATCCTAATTGTTTTGCAGCAGCAGCAGAGTCTCCACCACCGATTACTGTAATAGCTTCTGGTAATTCAGAGATAGCTTTACATACTTCTTCAGTACCTTTAGCGAATTTAGGCATTTCGAATACACCCATAGGTCCATTCCATACTACAGTTTTAGCACCAGCTAAAGTTTTTCTGAACAATTCAACAGATTTAGGACCAATATCTAATCCCATCCATCCATCAGGAATTTGTCCAGCATCAGCAACACTAGTGTTAGCTTCTTCACTGAATGCATCAGCGATTACGTTATCTACAGGAAGAACTAATTTGTCTCCAGCTTTTTCTAAATATTCTTTTGCTAAATCCAATTTGTCATCTTCAACTAATGAAGTACCGATTGAACCACCAACAGCTTTAGAGAATGTATAAGCCATTCCACCACCGATGATAACTTTGTCAGCTTTTTTCAATAAGTTGTCAACAACATCGATCTTACTAGATACTTTAGATCCACCAATGATAGCTACAAATGGGTGAGCTGGTTCATCAACAGCTTTTCCTAACATTGTAACTTCTTTTTCAACTAAGAATCCTAATCCGTTTTCTTTAATGTTTGTAGGGATACCTACAGTAGAAGCGTGAGCACGGTGAACAGATCCGAATGCATCTTCAACGAATACTTCACCTAAGCTAGCCCAATATGCACCTAATTCAGGATCGTTTTTGCTTTCGCCTTTTTCGTAACGAGTATTTTGCATTAATACGATTTCTCCATCAGCTAATGCATTTACAGCGCTTTCTAATTCTTCACCACGAGTTACTGGGCAGAAAGTTACTTTTACATCTGGTAACAATTCTTGTAAACGTACGGCTACGCATTCCAAGTTGTTTTTAGCTTTGTCTTCTTCAGTCTTAACTTTTCCTAAGTGAGACATCAAAATAACTTTAGCTTTGTTTTCTACTAAATATTTAATTGTAGGTAAAGCCATTACGATACGGTTATCATCTGTGATAACACCATCTTTTCTTGGCACGTTAAAATCACAACGTACGATGACCTTTTTTCCAGCTACATCAAGGTCTTTAACAGTTCTCTTTGTCATGTATATTCCTCCTACTGTCATTTTTTTGCACATCCATTATATCACTACATAAATTGATTGACTAGTTTTTCACAAGTAAAAAATTTCATAAAAAGCGCTTACATCACTTACTTGTGGTAATTACGACCATTATTGATCATAAAACCACGATAAATCTGTTCCAACATCAAGACACGGGTCATTAAATGAGTAAAAGTTAGATCCGATAATTTCCAACGATAATTCGCTCTAGAAACTAATTTTTCACTTGGTCCTAGACTTCCCGCAATCACAAAAACAATATTTGAATGCTTCATTTGCCACATATCCAAATTTTTCGCAAACGTCTCAGAATCAATCATCTTGCCATGAAGATCAAGCAATACCACAAAATCTTGATCCGACAATTTTTCTAGAACACGATTTCCCTCTTTTTCTTTCACCAATAAAACTTCAGCTTCTCTAGAAATATGCTCATTTGCTTCATCCTTGACTTCAATTTCACTAAACTTACAAAAAGCCGACAATCGCTTCATATATTCTTTCTCTAAAGACTGCAACGCCTTATCTTTATTCTTTCCAATCGCAATTAATTTAATCACAATATCCCTCCATCATTATTCTCTTGAATATCTTTCACAAAATAATCATACCGATCCAAAAATAATTTCATTGTTTGATAGCTAGACGTAGATTTATAATCCACTTCTTCTACCTTATCTTCATCAAATGATAAGATTTGTGCATTGGGAAAACCCAATAATATAGGTGAATGTGTCGCAATGATAAATTGACAATTTTGTTTCACACATTCCTCAATCAAGTATAATAATGCCAATTGATTCTGACAAGATAAAGCCGCTTCTGGTTCATCTAGAAAGTACAATCCATTCCTCTTAATTTGATCCATCATCAATGAAAAGAAACTCTGACCATGCGACTTCATATGATATTCTTTTGAAGGATGTAACGCATCTGCATATTCCATTTCTTTTGTCGCTACATTATAAAAGCTTTCTGCTCTTAAGAAATACATCCAATCCGGTTTTCTAGAACGCCACAAACGCATATGTTTGTGTAAACTAGAATACGAATCATACGTAGAAAAATTATAGTTTCTTGTTCCACCTTCTGGATTCAATCCATTTTTAATCGCAAGAGCCTCTAACAAAGTAGATTTACCACTTCCATTTTCGCCACAAAAGAAAGTGACCGGCTTATTAAACATGAATTGATCGATACTTCGAATACTTTTAATATCGGCCACATAATCATCAATTTCATCCCACAAGATATCAAAGCCATTTATAAACATATATATCACCTAAAAAAATAGTACTCTATTCGAGTACTAAATTCCATGATGATTCACATAGTATATATAGATACATAATCCAATCAAGATAAATCCCAATATCCAATTAAGCATTTCTCTTTACAATTCCGTAATAGACTTTTGAAGTTAATACATAAATCACAATGTAGACTAGGGCAAAAGCCACAAAACAGAATATTGTCGTACGAATATAAAGCCATGCATCACTCACAAATAACAAATGAAGTAGCTTTTCAATCATTGGATACGCAAAACAAACATGAAGTCCTGCCACAAGTAATGGCATAAAGAATACCGTTAATACCTGTGAATGAATAGCCTTCTTTACATCTTGTTGTTCAAGACCTACTTTTTGCATAATTTCAAAACGATCCTTATCTTCATAGCCTTCTGTAATTTGTTTGTAGTACATAATTAGAATGGTTGCCATAATAAATAAGAAGCTTAAGAAGATTCCAATAAATAAGAAGCCTGCATATAATTCAATCAAACCTTGTTTCTGATCCGATTTACTTAACCAAATAAAATCATTTATATTCTCATTCTGACCTAACTTTTTAATAACTTCACGCTCATTCGCATCACAATCAAACGAATAATAAGCACGTATTGCACTCGCATTATCGCCATACACATGTATCTGATCTTGTTGCATCTTCTCTAAAGTCTTTTCTGAATCCACAATAATATAATAATGTTCTGTCACATTGGGATTACTCTCATCCATCTTCAAGTGGTCCAATTGTTTCTTCACAACATATTCTTTTCCAAATAAAGATAAAGTCTTTTCTTTGATCGTCTCTACATTGGAATACACATAGATTTCATTTGGCTTTAAAGACCCCTTAATATTTTCATAATTCTGAATATCCTTTAGTGGAAGACAATAAAATTCTTGAATCTCATTTACGGCATTCATCCCCTCATTCTGGTAATCTGTAATCAAAGTTCCATTCTTTAAATATCCAGCATAATCCAATCTCTTATACGCAAGAAGATTCTTTGGAACAATGCCCATACGAATCAATTCTTCATTCATTTCATCAAAATCAATATTGGAAGCATCCCCATATCCATTTCCCATTACACTTCTAGGATATTGTGAATCCACAATACTATCAATACTTGACCACATACTTAGTGTTGTAGACAACATGACTAAGACCATCGTTGAAAGAATACAAATATTCGCAAGTCCAACGGCATTTTGTTTCATACGATACATCATGCCAGAAACACTAATAAAGTGATTCGTCTTATAATAATAATTCTTGTTTTTCTTCATTAATTTTAAGAAAGTCACTGATATGGATGTAAATAATAAATACGTTCCAACAATGACAAGTACTACAGCCACAAAGAAAACGTAGAGTGCCGCTAAAGGATTTTTAGTCGTAATTGATAAATAGTATCCAATACCTAGACAAAGAATACCAACAATAGATAGAAACCATTTTGCCTTAGGCTCTTTTTCACCCATATGACTCGAATGAAGCAATTCGATTGGACTTGAAATATGAATACGAATCATAGAATAGAAATAGATCAATACATAGATCAATCCAATCACAAGAACACATTGTCTCATACCTATAAATGAGAAATAGAAACCAAGTATAATATCTGCACCAATCATTTTTGCGATGATTAAAAACATCGCTTTATCAAACAAGATACCTAAACCAATACCTAAAGCTAATGATACAAATAAAGTAATCGCAGTTTCATAAAACAAGACGCGAGCTAAATGCTTCTTTTCCATTCCTAATATAGAGAATAACGCAAACTCTTTTTGTCTTCTTTTGATCAAGAAACTATATGTATAGAACAAGAAGATAAACGCAAAGATTTCAATAATCACAACTCCAAAACCTAACATCTGCGTTAGTGTCATTGCCCCTAACATCTCATTTAAGTTTGGATTGTTTGCCAAAGAAACGACCATATACAACATCATTGTCGTTAAGACACTCGTTAATATATAAGGAATGATGGTACGCGCATTCTTCTTCAAATTATCTACAGCTAAATTTAAATAGAAAGCTCTACTCATGATGAACACCACCTGTAGCAAGTAATGTCAACGTATCACTAATACATTGGTACATCTGATCTAAATTCTTGTTTCCCTTATAAATTTCATGAAAAATCTTTCCATCCTTAATAAATAGAACGCGAGAAGCATGACTTGCCGCCTTTGTCGAATGAGTTACCATCACAATCGTCTGTTGATTTTCATTGATGGTTCCAAATAAATGTAATAGTTCCTCTGTACTCTTTGAATCCAAAGCTCCCGTTGGCTCATCGGCCAGAATTAGATCTGGATTTGTGATGATGGCACGAGCTACAGCTACACGCTGCTTTTGTCCACCACTAATTTCATATGGAAACTTATCTAAAATACCCTCAATCCCTAGTTGTTTTGCGATAGGTTCCAATCTTTTTTTCATTTCTGGATATTTTTTCTTACTTAAAACCAAAGGCAAGAAAATATTATCGCAATTATTAAAATTATCTAATAAATTAAAGTCTTGAAATACAAAACCTAAGTGTTCTCTTCGAAAGTTCGCAATTTCCTTTTCTGAAATATGCGTAATATCTTTACCATGTAATAAGACTTGTCCACTTGTTGGTTTATCTAAAGCGGCCAAGATATTTAATAGTGTTGTCTTACCTGATCCAGACTCCCCCATGATAGCGACATATTCGCCTTTATTCACACTAAAGTTTACGTTGGTCAATGCCTGTACTTGATTCTGTGTAAATCTTGTTGTATATACTTTTTTTAAATTTTTTACTTCCAATAATGCCATATTCATTACCTCCATGTACACCAAAATTCTACAAAGAATTCAAAAATGCAGCCATCGATTCAGCTAACACTCATCTTACAAGATTGTAAGATTACTCAATTCTTCCTTCAAAATGCGTAAGATCTAATATCACTCGAGTGCCTTTACCAACATTTGATTCAATTCGAATTTTATGATTCAACATATCTAAAATATTTTTACATAAATATAGACCTAGACCACTAGCTGTTTTATCACTACGCCCATTCATGCCTGTATATCCCTTTTCAAACACACGATTTAAATCACTTGCACTAATACCAATACCGGTATCTTCAATCACTAAAATATGTTTAGTCTTCATATATATAGATATCAAACCATTTTCATTGGTATATTTAAGACTATTTGAAAGAATTTGTTCCAACACAAACACAAGCCACTTTTCATCACTCAAAATAACATCCCCGGTTTCTTTAAAACTCAACTGAATGTGTTTACGAATAAATTCTGTAGAAAAGCGACGAATCGATTGTCGAATCAAATCATCCAATTCTAATTCTTTAAATAAGAAATCTGTGTGCGTACTATGTAATCGTAAATAGGCTAAAACCATATCTGTATATTGGTCCATGCGTAAGAGTTGCAGCTTAATTTCACTACGACTCAATTTCTCATCTTCAAGTAGTAATTTCATAGCAGCAATGGGAAGCTTAGCCTGATGTACCCACATCGTAAAATAATCTTCTAGATCATGCATTTTGTTTTCTGAAGAAATAACATACTCATCATGATACTCTTTCATAGCCACTAAGATTTTATGATAGTCTTCTCCCATCAATGAAGAATCTTGAAGATCACAAGACAAAGAAACATTACTATTGGATTGAAGCGTTACTAGTGTTTGGTGTTTCTTATAATATTTGTAGTAATCAAATAAGAAACAAACCACCAACAATACACATAAAAGCATAAAGGCATATGTAAAAGCTTCAAGTTCTAAATTATAGAGTTTAAATACACATAAACAGACGAATACACTCACAACATAAATTGTGATGAAGAACGCTCGATCTTTTAAATAATGACTAAACAACTTCATATCTTATATCCCAATCCTTTTTTTGTTTGAATAAAATCCACAATGCCAATACTCTCTAACTTTTTACGCAAACGATTCACATTCACACTTAATGCATTTTCATCCACATAAAAGTCCGTCTTCCACAAATATTCCATTAAACTATCTCGAGATACAATCGTCCCCTTCTTTTCCATAAGTAAACGTAGAATCTTCGCCTCATTCTTACTCAGTTCCATTTGAGAAGATTGAAAACTTACTGTATTATCATCTAAATTAAAGCGTACACCTTGATATTCAAGAACATTATGATTGGATACAAAGTCATAGCTACGTCTTAATATTGCCGTAATTTTAGCAGCTAAAACATTTAAATCAAATGGTTTGCACACAAAATCATCCGCACCTTTAGAGATCGCCATCACAATACTCATATTGTCTGTAGCACTTGAAATAAAGATAATAGGAACTTTGGATTCTTCACGAATCTTTTCCGTCCATAAATATCCATTTAAATAAGGTAGTGTTATATCCATTAATACTAAGTCTGGATTAAAGGATTGAAATGCATCCAACACATTATAAAAATCAACAACTCGATTAACATCATAGTTCCAAGATTTAAGAAACGATTCCAACTTTTTTGAGATGAGTTCATCATCTTCTACAATCAATATTTTATACATAATCTCACCCACTTTATTATACTGCAAAAGCCAGGAAATCTTTCTAACAATGCTGTAAGATAAAACAAAAAGGAAGTGATAGTATAATCTATTTTCAAATTGGAATCCTCATTCTAGAAGTATTTTTATGTTTACTCTTAAACAAGCTTTTAAAGAACAAATTAAACAAAAAAATACGATACACCATCTGTATCGCATTACTATTAAACTGTTGGAACATGCGTACGTATCAAGCTATGTGAGCTGTACACACATTATTCTGTTTACTTGTATTATTATTCCTATTCAAGAAAAGAAAGCCAATCATCTGCATACTTCTTTCAGCTATCATATCCACATCGTCACTTTTGGCTCTGTGAATATGTATACCATCCATAAGACGACCTGCAACATCGTCCTGGACCATCAACCCCAAGGAACAAAAGAAAATATTAAAAACAATATCGACCTTCAACTCAGCGGACATACTCATAACGGACAAATGTTTTCACTCTCTTATTCTTACCACCTACAATCCGATTTTGCCGGTAATTACGGAAAAGAAACATTCAAGCACCACACAAAACTCATTAGTTCAGGCCTTGTTGATTGGGGTTTTCCTATAAGAACAGAGGGTATATGTGAGTATGTAGTGGTTAATATCAAACAGGCATAATAAAAAGCGCTAACCACCTCTCACAACGGATTTAGCGCTCTGCGTTATCTAAACAGATAACTTTCATATCCTCATGCTTTCGATCCCAAGGATAAAGGAAAAAACGTAGCTTTTCTTCCTTCTTATTATACCAATTTAAGTTGTGACAAACAATATTAGATTACTTTTTTAAAAAACTTTTGGGATTTAATGTCTTTTTCACATTGGACATTTATAATTGAAATTGCTACTAGATATGTAGGGTGGTTTTCATGGATTAATCTAACTCCAAAGTCTTTTAATTCCAAGGACGTACGCGAATTCAAGTTTTTGTCTTAGGCACTCTAACATATCTAGTAGTCTTTACTGATTTACGCCTCGATATAGAGATGTCATTTCTGAATTACCCTTTAATTCTGAAGCCATATATTTAACTAAGAATAAGTCTTTATCAAAATTAGAAGCCAATTCTTTCTGGTAAATCATCATGTCCTTATCTTTATAATAAGCACCCTTTTTATCGGTAATTAATACAACTCTAAGATTGGGATATTTATTTAATAGTAGTTCTAGAATTCTTTGTTCATCCTGAATTCCATTTTCTAATTTACTCGCATACTCTTTATTCACAAATATTGTATTTACTTTACTCAAATCAAGATGTCTTACTTCATAATCCACCATATGTAAATATACCGTATTTGATTCATTTAAATAGTTTTCTAAATGTTCATCATTATTATCAATAAATACTGTCTCACAATTCTCATTATGTTCCACTTGAAACTGTTTAAATAAATTCCTTAAATTTTCTTCTCTTACATTTAATTCCATACAATTAGCCTCCTTTTCTTGTACAATATCACAATTTTCAAAAAAAAGATGAATACATTGTCTTGAATTTGTATAAAAGCGTATAATACATACAGGAGGAGTTTTAAAATATGCAACCATTTGATAAAGAATATGTCTGTGACATCGCCAAACAAATTTTGAACATTGATTCACCAACAGGCTACACAAAAAGAGCCATTGATTTCATGGACGAAGAAGCCAAAAAATTAGGCTATACAACAGGACGTAACCAAAAAGGAAACTTGTTGATCTATGTAGACGGAAAAGATTCTGAACACACATTAGGATTGAGTGCTCACCTAGATACATTAGGACTTATGGTTCGTTCCATCAAAGACAATGGAAAACTTGCCATTACTAAAGTCGGAGGCCCATGCTTACCAACATTAGACGGAGAATATTGTAAGATCTATACTCGTGATGGAAAGGTATATACAGGAACGATTCTTTCTTGTTCACCAAGCGTACACGTATATCCAGATGCTTCTACATTAGAAAGAAAAGAAGACACAATGGAAGTTCGTATCGACGAAGTTGTACACTCAAAAGCAGATGTTGAAAAATTAGGTATCTGCAACGGAGACTTCATTTGTATTGATACAAAAACACAAATCACAGAAAGTGGATTCATTAAATCTAGATTCTTAGACGATAAGATTTCGGCTACAGCTTTAATGGGCGTACTAAAATACTTAAAAGACAACAACATTACACCTCAAAGAGACTTAGTCATTATGTTCAGTACATATGAAGAAGTTGGTCATGGAGCAAGTTGTCTTCCAGAAGAAGTTGAAGAATTATTAGCCGTAGACATGGGATGCATCGGTACAGATCTTGCTTGTACAGAACAAGACGTTTCTATCTGTGCAAAAGATTCAAGCGGACCATACGACTACGAAATGATTACTCGTCTAGTTGAACTATCAAAAGAAAACAAGCTTAATTATGCCGTTGATATCTACCCACAATACGGTTCAGATGTCAGTGCCGCATTACGCGGTGGTAACGACATCAAAGGAGCCTTGATCGGCCCTGGTGTTCATGCTAGCCACGGAATGGAAAGAACACACTATGATGGTGTAGAAAGCACAATGAAGCTTGTTGTTAGCTATATCACAAAATATTAAAATCCTTTAAAGCAGCTACAATTCCCTGTTCCACATTGGACTTGGTCACATGAGCTGCTTTTTCTTTTACATAATCCAAAGCCTGACCCATCGCAAAACTATGAGTTACAACACCAAACATACTCACATCATTTTCGCCATCACCAAATGTGAAGACTTTGTCCTTATCCCAACCAAACATATCCATCATGCGAACTAAAGTAGCTCCCTTACTATATCCCTTAGGCAAAATTTCTAATTCTCTAGGACAAGTACGGAACACTTCATATTGATCTTTAAATTCATTTTGAATATCCAAAGCCAATTGTGTAGTTACCTCTTCATCCTCAATTGTCTGAATCTTATTTACAGGATATTGAATTTCACTAAGATCCTTAATATACGTAATCTTAGGATAACCATCACGCATATCCGCAAGCCAAGACCAAGGGCCACCCGTCCAAGGAAAATCCTCAGGATATTCTTGTGCATTTCTTAACACTTTTTTCTTTTCCATTATATGATCTGGAATATAATCAAATAATCCATCATTAAATACGGCCATTGTCTCACAATTTTTATGCATCAAATACGCAAAAACAGGCTCAACATCTTCCTTATACATCTGTTTTAAAACATGACGCTCATCCTTTTGAACATCATAATACGCAATACCATCTACCTCTAACAAATAGCCACCATATACATCCATCTCCAACTCTTTAGCATATGAAAGTAATCTTGTATAGCTTCTTCCACTCGCAAGTACTAGCTTAGTCCCCTGCTTTTGACAAGCAATCAATGCCGCCTTCGTTTCCGGTAAAATTTTATTATTTGGATCCAATAAAGTACCATCCATATCCATTACAATCGCATCTAACATAGTCCATCCCTCCATATAGAAAATAATATATCATAATTTTATAAAAAGTACTTGCATAACACAACATCTTTTGGTATTATATACAGGCAGTCAAGTGAAAAGCAAATGCCTGAATAGCTCAGTCGGTAGAGCATCCGGCTGTTAACCGGCAGGTCACAAGTTCGAGTCTTGTTTCAGGCGCCACTTGATTATGAAACCAGCTTAGCTGGTTTTTTTTATTATATATAAGGAGAAACTATGACAGAATCCGAATGGTTTGAACAACTTTTTAATCGCTTATCCCACTCCAAATTTAGGAGCAGTTTTCATCTGAAACAAAAAGATAAGGAGTACATACAAGCCAAAGGAATGGACACCATTGAAAAACATGCCATAGATTTTGTTGAAAAAAGATTAGCTCCAGCCTATATCCCCAACGACGGTAAACAAACACCTTTCAAAGGACACCCTGTATTCATTGCCCAACATGCTACTGGCTGTTGTTGCAGACAATGTTTATATAAATGGCATAAGATCAAACCCAATCAGCCACTAGGCCCCAAACAAAAAGCATATATTGTTAAAGTATTAATGACGTGGATTCATAAAGAAGTCGATTAAGAAATTGACTTCTTTTTTTTCTTGACTATACTATTCATGGAATTAAATATCGAATATATATTTATACTATGTGTATTATATATAAATGATATAGGAGATGATCTTATGAAAAACCATATGGAAATTCCGTGGCACGAATATACAAACAAAGATTCAAAAGTTAAGATTGAAAATGCAAGTCTTACAGAAAAATCCTCCGTTATAGGAAGAATTGGATTGATGCTTCTAGCCTGTGGTACAGGTGCATGGCGAGTCAGAAGTTCTATGAACACCATCGCCAGTGAACTAAATATCACATGTATTGCCGACATTGGACTTACAAATATTTCCTACACATGCATTGATGGAATCAAATCTCACGCCCAATCCTTGTCTTTACATAATACAAGTGTCAATACATCCAAGCTTGCTCGTATGGAAGACTTTGTCTATCACTTTAAAGACGAATGTAAAACATGCACATGCAACGAAATACACGATCAACTTGATCAAATTGAAAATATTCACTCTAGCTATTCTCCTATTATTCTAGGACTTGCGGCTGCTCTTGCCTGTAGCTGTTTTACCTTTCTACTTGGAGGAGGACCCATTGAAATGCTTTGTGCCTTTGTGGGGGCGGGACTTGGCAATACACTTCGAATGAAACTGATTAAACATAACTACACTCTATTCTTAAATGTCGCTGCCAGTGTTTCCTTAGCCTGTCTTGTATATGCCTTATTATTTAATTTTTTAGAAACCTATTTTGGCATATCCACACAACACGAAGCCGGATACATCTGTTCTATGCTTTTCATAATTCCAGGCTTTCCTTTCATCACAAGCGGTATTGACTTAGCTAAATTAGATTTACGATCCGGTTTAGAAAGACTTGCCTATGCCATTATCATTATTTTAGCTGCCACACTTACTGCATGGATCTGTGCTTTAGTCTTACATCTTCAACCTGTTGATTTTGTAAAATTACACATTCCAACATCAACTAAGTTACTTTTAAGACTATTAACCAGTTTTGGAGGCGTCTTTGGATTCTCCATTATGTTTAATAGTTCAAAAAAAATAGCCGCCAGTGCCGGATGCATTGGAGCCATCGCAAACACATTACGACTAACACTTGTCGATTTATCTTTACCTGCTGCAGCCGCAGCCTTTATTGGTGCACTAACTGCCGGACTACTTGCCTCCATGATCAAAGGAAATACAGGATATCCTAGAATTGCGATAACCGTACCAGCCATTGTGATTATGGTCCCAGGCCTATATATGTATCGAGCTATCTATAATCTCGAACTCACATCCACCATGTCTATTGGAGCTAACTGGCTCATTCAATCTTTATTGATTGTTTTGGCCCTTCCAATGGGACTTATATTTGCCCGTATCTTAACCGATCCCTCATTTCGTTATTGTACTTAAAAATGCTGAACTTAATCGTCCAGCATTTTTTGTATACATTCATATAAGATACTATTCGAAACTTCAATATTCTTTTCTAAATTATGTTCGAAATGTGTAAATGGCAAGAATACACCAACACAATACTTTCCTTTAAAATCACCACAATAGAAGAATGCATTATACAACAAATCTTCAAGCTTCATCATAGAATCCCATAAGTCAGAATAAATTTGTGCATCACTTAACTTTTCATGAACCTCTTCAGGCATTTCTTGGACAACTAAGATACCTAAATGCGATTCATTTTGAATAGTTCGAATGGACATGTCCTCTTTAAAGCTATGCTGCTCTAAAAACCCATACGCTAAGTATCGATTTTTTTCTACAAGCTTTTTAAACATATGCTTCTTTGATTCAGGAATATGAATATCACTTTCTATAATATTTCCATCCTCATCACTTAAAAGAATCGGATTCTCTTTTCCCTTATCATTAAATCGCAATGGAATCAAAAATGCATTTCTTAATAAATCAAACATACTATTGCCACATACAGCCATTAAAAATGCCGACAGATCTTTATTTTTGTATGCAGTAAATAGTGCATTGGTAAATACTTGTTTATCCACAAGTACCCTTTCTTCTTCTACGCTTGAATCCTCATCACAGGCAACACCTTCATAAAAGGCATCCATTAATCGTTTACAAGCTCTAGGATCCTTGGCAATTTTATCAAACAAAGCCTCTGCCTTTTCTTCCCTAGGAAAAATTGTTGGCATGATTCTCACTTCTTTTCTAATCCTTTCGACAAACAGATACAAGAAGTCTTCCTTTAACACACTTTTTGTATCTGTTTTGATGGCTTGCCTACTCAGACTAAAAGTATTATACTAACTCCAAGAAAATATGTGAAATGTATATTTTAAATATACATTATACAAAAATTATATGGAGGTTATACAATGACACTAGACTATTACCGCATCTTTTACTATGTAGCTAAATATAAAAGCTTTTCAAAGGCCGCTCAAATCCTACATAACAACCAACCCAACATCTCAAGAACCATGAACAACATAGAAAGTGAATTTGGATGTAAGCTTTTAGTACGCTCTCATTCCGGTATTACTCTAACACCCGAAGGTGAACAACTCTATGAACATGTTGCGATAGCCATTGAACAACTTTACCAAGGAGAAAGTGAAATCCTTTCAAATAAAACCTTAGAACATGGACATATATCAATTGGTGTAAGTGAAACGGCTCTAAATATCTTTTTATTATCCAAACTTGAACAATTCCACAAAGCCTATCCACAAGTCAAAATCAAATTATCCAACCATTCCTCTATTCAAGCTGTTGATGCCTTAGAAAAAGGAATTGTCGATATTGCGATTGTCACAAGTCCGATCAATATCAAAAAGCCATTACGTGCAACTTCACTCTACTGCTTTGAAGAAGTCTTGATTGGCGGAAAAGAATACGAAAGCTTAAGCAACCAGATTCTAGACATTCAACAAATCTCGCACTATCCATTTATTACCTTAGGCAAAAATACAAGTACATATACCTATTATTCAAACTTATTTTTAATTCACCAAATCCCTTTTCATACCGATTTAGAAGTGGCTACTGCCGATCAAATACTTCCATTAGTCAAACACAACCTTGGCATTGGATTCTATCCTAAAGAATTAATTTCTAAGGATTCTGATATTTTTGAAATTCAAACAAATATAAAAAATCCTGAACGAGATATTCTTCTTGTCCAGGATGCAAGTCGTGCAACCAATATTGCCACACAAAAATTTATTGATACGCTTTCTTTATAATTCAAAATTTACCAAATATGCATTACATGCTGCATCACTAAACTTACAATTGTGATACCACACCAACATGTTGCACCAACCGCAATTGGCTTTCCACCCGTTTTGATCAACTGAATTACATTGCTGTTAAGTCCAATGGCCGCCATAGCCATAATGATCAAAAACTTCGATAATTCTTTAAGTGGTGCAAATACACTAGAGTCTACTCCAACATTTACACAAACCGTTGTAAAAATAGCTGCCAAAATAAAATAAAGTATAAACATTGGAAAGGCACGTTTCAAACTAAAGTTTGATGCTTGTCTTTCTTTTTTAGCACGAATAAAAGATAGTCCAAGTGTAATTGGAATAATCGCAAGTGTACGAGTTAATTTTACTGTTACCGCCTTATTTAATGTGGCACTACCAAGACCCCACATACTATCCCAAGTTGAAGCCGCTGCCGTTACACTTGATGTATCATTAATGGCTGTTCCTGCAAAAATACCAAACGCATCCCCATGCATGGTATCAAACCCCAACGCCTTTCCTAGAATAGGAAAGAAAATAGCTGCAAGTACATTAAAGAAAAAGATAACTGCGATAGATTGGGCAATCTCATCATCATCCGCATCAATTACAGGGGCTGTTGCCGCAATGGCAGAACCACCACATATAGATGAACCAACACCGACAAGAATCGATGTATTTGAAGGCACTTTTAAAACCTTTTTCATAACCCACGCAAGTACTAAAGATGTAGTAATTGTACAAACAATGATTGGTAAAGACTGTTTCCCTGTTTCAAATATAACACCTAGATTCATTCCAAATCCAAGCAATACAACCGCTGTTTGTAAAATCACTTTAGAAGTCCATTTAATCCCTGCTTCGGCAAATTTTTTATCATTCCAAAACATCGCAATAATCATACCTGCAAGAATCGCAATGACAGCACCACCAACAACCGGAAACATTTTTCCTATGATCCATGATGGAATCGCAATCAATAGACAAATTAAAATGCCTTTTCCATATTTATTAATAAAATTCATTCAATAATTCCCTCCATGAAGAGAATTGTAGCACTATACAACAATAAGGTAAAATTATATAATTCTATCGAATAATAATATTTTCTTATCATTAGAGGTACATATGCTAGATTATCGAACTGAAACATTTCTTACTGTATGCAAAACATTAAATTTTACAACGGCCGCCAAACAATTAAATATCACACAACCTGCTGTATCGCAACATATTCATTTTTTAGAAAAACAATACAATACGATCCTATTCAATTATAAGAATAAAGAATTAAGTCTAACTCCATCTGGTCAAATACTATATAAACATTTATTAACGATGAAAAATAATGAACAAGCTTTAATGAATGAAATCAACAATATTACATCCAACATTGAAACTCTCTCCATTGGAGTCACTATGACCATCGGTGAATATGCGATTGTAGATAAATTGGCAAACTTTATTCAAAATCATCCAGAAATCAACATCCACCTTCACTATGGCAACACATCTAATCTGCTCGAATTACTTGACCATGGACAAATCAGTATGGCTATTGTCGAAGGAAATTATCCAAAAGAAAACTATTCTCATATAAAATATAGCACAGAAGACTATATTGCCGTCTGTGCTACATCCCATCAATTTAATAAAGAACCCCATACGATTCATGATCTAATATCTGAACATCTTTTGGTTCGTGAAAAAGGTTCTGGAACAAGAAATATTCTTGAACAAAGTCTAATTGCCCACGGATTACACCTTTCAAATTTCACACATTATACACAAGTAGAAAATATGCATACCATCATGAATCTGTTGAAAAAAGATTGTGGAATCTCTTTTCTATATAAGATAGCTGTAGAAAAAGAATTAAAATCAAAAGAACTCAAAGAAATTACTTTAGATGATTTTAAGTTACAACACGACTTTGACATCATCTGGGAAAAAGAAAGTATCTATGCCGATAAATATCTATCAATCAGTCAAGAATTTATTTAATAGTCGATTCGCAAGTACTACACGACCTTCTTTTATAGGACAAAAACCATTCTTAATCCAAAAGTGTTCAGCTTGAAGATTTCCATTTATCCAACCTAAGCGAACTTCCTTATATTTAAGTGTTGTTAAATAATCGATAAGTTCATTGACTATTGCACTTCCAACCCCATTCTTTTGTATACTGATATCCATCATAAAGAATCCAATGAATACAATATCCTTTTTTGGATATCCATCAATAAAATCAAGGACTGCGATTAACTTCTCGTTCTTAAAATATCCCACATAATACTTATCTTTAATATCAATATTGTCTGGAAGAGTCATCATATCCGATTCAATACTCTTTCTTGTCACATAAGGAGGACAATATTGATAATATAAGTGATTTTTACTACAAAGACCATATATTTGATCAATATCATTCTTTTGTAGTTTTCTAACATAATATTTCTTGGAAAATAATAACTCATCCATAATTTATTTCTTCCTTTTTTGATTTGGAAGCTCGTCATACATCACTTGAAACAAACCTTCCAAAAATTTCCGGTCATCCACTTCTTCTACCAACATCATTTCTTTGGCTCCATCATATGGTAATTCATATTGAACTTTTGACATATAATGAATTGCGGATTCTACAGGCTTAACAAGTAATCGATCATCATATATACCACCAACAATTTTTCCTCGATAATAGAGAATATATTCTTTCATCATAGCTCGATACGTAATTTCTTCTAAATTTGATAATTGCCCCATTATAAAATCTAAATATTCTTTAGTTGATGCCATTTTGCCGCCTCATATCCCCATTACGTAAATTTGACAAGGATTGTTTTCATCCCACAATGTATAAATCACTTCAAATTCTTTAAATCCTAACGAAATATAAAATCGATTTGTACAATCATAATCTTTATACATTCCCATCTTCACTGTTTTTACCTGGATAAACGAATATCCACTTTCCTTTATACTTTCCTTTGCGTATTCAAATAGTGCTCTTCCAATTCCTTTACGATGATATTCTTTTAACACACCCATTACAGCTAGTTCAACCGTATCTTTACCTGTTTGTTTAAGATATAAAAAACCAACAACCTTATCCTTTTCCATAGCACAAAAGAAATCTTTTCCTACACTATCAAGAATATATTCTTCTCTTGCTTCTATAATCCCAAACCATTCAGGCAATGCTTCTAATATGACTCTTGTGATTTTCTTTTTTTCTTCATCATCTACAACTTTAATAATCTTCATATTCATACTTCCTTTACTCATCGTTCAATAATTGTTGTTATATTTGTTTTTCATCATCGACTATACAATGAATTTATTTAACTGAGTATTCCACGCATTCAGAGCCACACCGTCCAGCGCTGAGAGCCACCTATTCCATTATTTAGAGCCACCCAATCCATTAATCAGAGCCGTTTATACACCTTCAGTTGTAAGATGTATTTGTAGAATATTAAGTTCTACAGATCTTGCGAATTGGAGGTGTTTTTTTTATGCGAGATTTAAAACGAATTCTTGAACTTAGGTTTGAGAATCATTCTCAGCGTGAAATCGCTAGAATGCTGAAAGTGTCACGAAATACTGTTCGTGATGTATTTGATGCAGCAGATGCTGCAGGTGTCTATTGGAACACTGCTTACAATTTAAGCGAATCCCAAATTAATGAACTTCTTTTTCCATCAAATGGAATAGATGTTTCTTATGAACAGCCTGACTATGCATATGTGCATAAGGAGCTTTTGAAGGTTGGAGTCAGTTTAAAAATGCTTTGGAAAGAATATGTGGATCAATGTAAAAGTACGCATAAGGTATATCTAAAGTACAGTGCATTTTGTAACAATTACTCGAGCTATGTAAAAAAGAACAAGCTTACGATGCATATCACGCATAAGCCTGGGGATAGGATAATGGTTGACTGGGATGGTAAGACAATGAAGGTTCATGATCGCTCATTGAACCAGGATGTTACTGCTTATATGTTTGTAGCCGTGCTTCCATTCAGCATGTACTGTTATGTAGAGGCTTGTCCTCGGATGGATTCTAAGAATTGGATTAATTGTCATATTCACGCATTTGAATATTTTGGTGGTGTCTCACGCATTCTTGTTCCAGATAATCTTAAAACCGGTGTTACTGAACACAAGAAGTATGAGGATCCTGTTTTGAATAAATCTTACCAGGAAATGGCAGACTATTATGGAATGGCTGTTATTCCTGCACGCGTTAAAATGCCAAAAGATTATATTCAAAAAAAGATTATCTCCAATTATTTACAGATAACCTTATAAAATCGGGTATCCAGAACTAATAATTGAAGATAATATTTTTTAGATGATATTCTTTCTTTGTCTTTATGACAGAAAGGAATTTATATTATGAATAAATTAGAAATTGCGGTTCATAACTGTCGTGCTAGTATTCTTAAAAAACAACTATGCAAAGGATCAAACACGAGATATTGCACTGCACTTAATCATCTTTTAAAACTCGGTGTAAGAGAAAATATTTCTTCACCTTGCCAAAAACTGTTCGATATTTTTATTAGCGAATCGACTACTAAGGATAATTTGTCCACAAGAAGAACTATTGTTAGATGGATTGATAAGGAATGTGATTTAAAAATCATTGATTTTGATGGGTGCCTATTCAATATTCCGGACCTACCAAATGAAGAAGAAATAAAGAAAATACTTTTTCCAATAGGTAGTGAAACATCTTTTAATCAGCTAATTGCCTATACCTTATCTTTGATGAAGTATAGCCATGGCTCATCAACATACGGTCAGTATGTTCACGCCTTTAAACATCTTAGGAGCTGGTTGATCATCAATAATAAAAATGAATTTAATGTTACAGCTTTAAAGGAATACAAATCTCTTAATGAGGACTATTTTATCAATTGTTTGATTAAGGAATGGGTATTTAAAATCAGAAGAAGGTGTGTCAATATCCTTCTTGATGTAGCTAAAACAGGTAAATTCGAATGGCATTTATTTGTAAAGAAAGAATATGTTGATAAAAATATTGAAGATTTAATTGATGGTTACTTCATCAAAGAAAATGTCTATACAAAGAATTCCAAAAATACGCAAGCCTTACATCGTTATGTTTTCTTGGAAATGATAAAAATACTTGGCATCAAAAGTGAAGATGATTTAAAAAGTTTAAATAGAAAAAACTTTGAAGAACTCTGCGATAGATTAAATAGTAAGTTCTGTCAAAATTCCCTTACTACCATTTATCCAATTTGTAGACACATCATTACTTATCTTTATGATAGAAAACTTCTGGATTTGAATTATGGTGTTGTTTTCATGAACCAAAACTATTTTAAAGAATACAATCCATGTTTAATTTCAAAGGAAGATGAAATAAGAATAATAGAATATTTAAGCCACTGCTCTTTTAAAGTTAAAGCCATTATGATGTTGGCTATAAGATGTGGTTTAAGAGATTCTGATATATGCGAATTAAGATTTGATGAAATTGATTGGTTTAAAGAAATAATCAATATTAATCAAAGAAAGACAGACAATCCATTAGTATTGCCACTTTTAGATGATGTTGGTAATGCGATAATTGATTATATCGAAAATGAAAGGCCAAATGTTAATTCTCCTTATATATTTTTAAGAAATCAAAGACCTTATGAAAGAATCAAGAGCGCATATTCGATTTGTGCAAGGATATTTAATAAGCTTGAAATAAAGACTTCAAATAATAAAGGAAAAGGAATTCATGTATTCAGATATACCTTAGCCAAAAGATTATTGGAAACACAAATTCCTCATCAGATTATCACTGACACATTGGGACATGTGAGTAATGATTCTGACAAATATTATTATTCCATGGAAGAAGAAAAATTGAAAATGTGTTGTCTAGATGCCAGATGGATTGGAGTTAAAACATGGAAGTAAAAATATATAACTATACTTATAACTCCAAAATCAAAGATTATATTACTTCCTTTGTCAGTCAAAAAAGAAACGCCGGCTATCCATACAATAGGTCCGCCAGAATTTTGAAAGTCTTTGATGAAATGATTATAAATAGTTTCCCCAACGAAACCACCATCACTAAAGAAATGATAGATTTTTGGATTACCTATAAACCAGGAGAACATCCAAACGGATTACTAAGAAGAATGACACCAATAAGGCAACTATCAATTTATATCAAATACTTTGACGATAACTCTTACGTGGTACCTGGGCACATTCCAAATAAGCAGATTAAATACGATCCCCATATATATACAAAAGAAGAATTAATAGCTTTCTTTAATGTTACCGATAACCTAAAGCCTTCAATTTATTCACCATACAAAATCTATATTACGCCTGTAATATTCAGATTATTTTTCTTATGTGGTATGAGACATTCTGAAGTCCTCCACTTAGAAATGGATGATATCAATGATGATTATAAATGTTTGAGAATAAAAGAATCCAAAAGTTGGAAGGAAAGAAAAATATATCTAAGCGATGAATTATCGAGGATGCTTAAAGAATATGATGAAATTATTTCTGAATTGAAACCTAACAGAGAATTCTTTTTCCCATCTTGTGTTTGTGAAGGTCCTGTTAGTAGTTCATCAGTATTTACTTGGTTTAAAGAAATATCGAAAGAAGCTTTTAAAAATATTCCTCTTAAGGGAACAAAAAGAGTCATACATAGTTTCAGACATACTTATGCAACCGAAAGACTAACTAGATGGATTGAAGATGATATCGATGTAAATATTATGTATCCATATTTTTCAAGATATTTGGGCCATAGTAATTATGCAGATACAGATTATTATATAAAACTTGTTTCTTCTTTTTACCCAGAAATGAATAAAAGAATGAATAAAGTTAATGAAGAGATTCTTCCTGAGGTTTTAAATTATGAAGAAGAATAAAGATTTTCATGATTGGATTAGCGAATTTTTTTGTGGTTATTTGACTGCCAAAAGAAATTATTCTGATAAAACAGTAAAATCATACAAAGATACATTTAATCTATTAAGAAAATATTTTGATAGTGAGCTTGGAATCAAATTCATTAATATAAATTTTGAAAACTGTAATAAAGAAAATATTTATTCGTTTCTCTTATATTTAAGAGACGAAAAGTCTAATTCAGCTTCGACTATAAACCTGAGATTATCTGCAATTAAATCTTTCTTTAAATACTGCGGTGAAGAAGAGATAGAGTTGTATAAATATTACACAAAAATTAAAACTATTCATAACTTTAAAGGTTCTAAAAAGAATAAGGTTGAATATTTGACAAGTCAACAATTAAAGCTTTTATTTGAAGCTGCTGATATCGGATTAAAAAAAGGAAGAAGAGATAGATTTTTGATGATACTAATGTATGAAACTGGAATGAGGCTTAATGAAATTTTATCCCTTAAGCTTGAAAACATTATATCGAGTGGAGAGAATGTCGAAATTAAAATATTTGGCAAAGGAGCAAAATATAGAACAGTTCCATTACTCAAACCGGCAATTAAACATCTTAATGTCTATTTAAAAGAGTTTCATCCTTTAAATAATCAAAGTGATTATCTTTTTTATGTTAATCATTCAGGCAGAAGAGATAAATTATCTCCTGGTACTGTTGACGCTTTTCTAAAGAAATATGCACATAAGATTAATGAAGAAAACGATGATTTTCCAATCAATTTGCACGCACATATGTTAAGACATTCTGTGGCTATGTCGATGTATAAAAATGGTATCCCAATTTCTTACGTTAAAGACTTTCTTGGCCATTCTGATATCTCAACCACATCAATATATGCTTACGCAGATAATAAAGATATCAAAAAAGCTCTTGAGGCAGTTCAAAAAAATATACCCTCATCGAATGTTAAAGAAAAGAAGTGGAAAGGAAAAGAAAAAGATTTACTAAAATATTGTGGCTTAGAGTAAAAAAACATTATCTTCAATTATTAGTTCTGGATACCCGATTTTATAAGGTTATCTGTAAATAATTGGAGATAATCTTTTTTTGAATATAATCTTTATTATCTTTAATTAGTGATAATAAAGATAAAGGAGCTGCAGAAGGATCTGTATTCAGTATGGCTACAACGATAATTGGTATTTTACGTAATCGAACATTCTTTACTTTTGAATCATTGAATAAAGCCATCTATATTGAAATGAACAAATTAAATAATGAAGAATTCCAAAAGCGTGAAGGTTCTAGAAAATCTGTTTATATGAATGAAGAAAAAGATTATATGAATCCATTGCCAGAACATCCATTTGAATTGAGTGAATGGAAAATGGCAACAGTCCAGCTAAATTATCATATTCAAGTAGAAAAAATGAATTATTCAATTCCTTATGAATATGTTGGAAAACGAGTGGAAGTAAAACTGACAAAAGATACAGTCACTGTTTATTATAAAAAGAATCAGATCTGCCAACATAAACGCTTATATGGTCATCGCAATCAGTATTCTACCAATGAGGCGCATATGCCAAAGAACCACCAATTGTTCCAGTGGAATAAAGAACGCTTTATGAATTGGGCTGCAACAATAGGTCCTTCCACTGTTGAACTAATCACTCTTATGTTTAGTCGTTACAAAGTAGAAGAACAAGCCTACAAGGGATGTTTGTCTATTTTGAAATTGTCTGATAAATATTCGCAGGCAAGATTAGAAAATGCATGTAAGTTGGCGCTTTCTCGCTTATCTAATCCTACCTATAAGAATATTAAGTTGATTCTAGAATCAGGTCAAGATGAAGTAAAACGCGAAACTGAACGTATGACAAATAAAGAAGATACTACATATGCATTTACTCGTGGAACCGAATATTATGGGGGTAAAAAGTAATGAATCAAGAATTATATGAAAAACTAAGAGAAATGAGATTGCCTATCATGGCTGAAGAATATAAAGATCAGTCTGAAAATCCGAGTATACAAAATATGACTTTTGAAGAAAGGTTTGAATCTATGGTCATCAAAGAATATGATTCACGTATAAATCATACTGTTGAACGATATATCAAGAATGCACGCTTTTATGATTCGAATGCCAATCTACAGGATATTAATTATAAACCTGACCGTGAAATTAACAGAGGCTTGATAGAAGAATTGAGTACAAATGAATATATCCAGCAGAAACTGAACATTATTTTGATCGGTGCATCTGGATCTGGAAAGACTTGGATTTCAAACGCTTTTGGGGTTAATGCATGCATGGAAAGATACAGAGTTCAATATATTCGTTTGCCTGATTTGTTTCAGGAAATTGAAGAAGCTAAGATTCAAGGACATTACAAAAAATACATGAAAAAACTTTCCAAAGTTGATTTATTGATTCTAGATGAATTCTTATTAACAACCATCAGTGAATGCGAACGGAACGATTTATTTGAAGTGATACAATCAAGAACTGATAAAAAATCAACAATTTACTGCAGTCAATGGGCTCCTGAAGGCTGGCTAGGCAAATTAGGCGATGGGCCACTCGCTGATGCCATTCTAGATCGTATTAGAAACTCATCTTATACAATTCTTTTAAAAGGCAGATCTCTTCGAGAGGATTATTCAAAAATCAAATAATAAAAATGAGAGTCATTTCATTAAGCTGAAGTGGCTCTCTTCGTGGATTTAGTGGCTCTGAGCAATGGATTGCATGGCTCTGTCCAAATGGATTTAGTGGCTCTATTTTCATGGATTGGGTGGCTCCGCCACCGTGGAATACTCATTTAACTTCCTTTAAAATTTCTTCAGCAGTGACTCCAAATAGCTTAGCTAGAGCCATTAGATTCGTTGTACTTGGATCCGATGCACCACTTTCCCATTTTGATACAGCCTGTCTTGAAACACCTAAAGACTCTGCCACAAATTCTTGAGTCATTTTGCGTTGCGTACGATATCTTTTAATCACTTCTCCAAGTGATTTGGCACTTTCAGCCTTTTCCTTTCTTACAGGTTCAGATTTAATGTATTTTCTCAACGCCCTAACAAGCAATACAAATAAGTATATGAATGCGACACCAACTACAAAATCCATCAACAAAAGAATATAAGCTATAAATACAGTTGCCTTCATAATACATATTTTCTCCTTTTCACCATCATTATATTAATTTTATTGTGGTTGCTCTACCAACTATTTGTCAACTTTATTATTTTCTCTTTCCATCACAATACAAAAAGAAAAACACTACAAGTGTAGTGCTATTATTTCTCATATTTATCTTTCTTACAAAAGCTTTTAAAAGGACATCTTTCACATTCTGGATTTCTTGAATGACAAAGATAACGCCCAAAAAATATAAAGTCATGATGACCTTGATTCCATCTTGAACGATCGATCTTTCGTTTTAGTTTTTCCTCAACCTTTTCAACCGAATCATTATATTTAGCTAAACCCAAACGCTTACTGACACGATTGACATGGGTATCTACCGCAAAGCTAGGAATATCAAAAGCTACACTACGAACGACATTCGCTGTCTTTCTTCCAACACCTGCTAAAGACATTAAATCCTTATATGTATAGGGCACTTGTCCATGATATCTTTCAACTAAATCTTTACTTAAATTCGAAATCGAACGAGCCTTATTGCGATACAAACCAATTCTTTTTATGTATAGCTCTAATTCAGAAACTGTAGCCTCCGCCATCTTTTCTGCCGTAGGATACGCCTTGAATAATGCTGGCGTTACCTTGTTGACCATCGCATCCGTTGTCTGTGCACTTAATACGACCGCAACAATCAATTGAAATGGGGATTCATGATATAATTCACACTTCGCATTGGGAAAAATCTTCTCCATTTCATCCAAAATTTCATTCGCATTCATCGCTTGCCATTCTCCAAATCTTCAGTCGATAAACCTTTTTGTTGCCAATTCTGAAGAATTCTTTCAATATAATTTAAATCGCAAACTTCATTACATACAGCTTCATTTAATGCACAAATCACACGACGCTCATCATACATACTAGCCATATCAATAATTCTTTGCATTTCCGTTGAAGATAGTGGACGTGCAAACTCCATTTCAAACTGCTCTAATAAAGATCGATCAATGGAAGTATCACTGGCTTTAGAAAGTTCAAAGATACCTTCAATATTAAAAATCAAAGATCCATCCGCATAGTCTAAAGTCAAATAGCCTTTATCCGATAATTCCGTAAAAATATCTTCCACTTCATCCACACTGATTTTTAATTTTTCACTAATCAATTCATGATCAATTGAAATATGCTGTTGGTTGAAAAAATCAATCAACAATACGACCAATATTTCTTTGGGTTCTAAAACCAAATCTTGTAGATGATCAATGATCCAAGTTCTACGATCTACATAAGGTGCATTAAAATCAAAATCAGCCATTATCGTATCTCCCTTTCATAAACACGTTCAAAACTATCATAATCCAATAAAATCAATTTATTCGATCCGCGAATCTCATATACCGGATTGTTGTAGCCATATCCAAGTGCAATCGAATCACACTTGATGTTATAGTTCTTTTTCGCAATGCGTTTTGCCTTTTTATAATTCAAAGTTTCAATATCTCTTGAAGTAATCAATTCAGACTTCGCATTGTACCAATACAAAGTCGTATCATCATAGCCCTGATATGTTATGTAATTAAAGACATGCTCACTCAAGCCTTGGATATTCTTATTTTGTTTAATTATTTTTTCAATTCTTTGCGCATAAATCTGTTCCTTAACACGATTCGGTCCACTAATAAACTCAGACCAAATCAAAAGTAATACAAGAACAAGAATGATGACCAATGCCATTGTCGTTGTTGTTCCATGCTGTCTTTTACGCTTATGCTTTAGTCCCATTCTTACCCCTCCTTTTTACTATATACGCATCAACCAATTTTCAATCAATTTAGCCGATTGCGCACTTGCTTTAGAAACATAGGTTGAAAATTCCATTGGATTTTCATTATGATGCACAACATCACTTAGCGAACGCACAATCACAAATGGAATATTAAATTGTGTGGCAACAGCACCAATCGCTCCTGCCTCCATTTCTGAACAAATTGAGTCTGGGAAATGATTCATTAATTTTTCAAAATCCTCATCTCTAGACATAAATAAGTCTTGAGAAGCAATAGTACCTAGATGATAGCGAATCTGCATAGCCTTTGCTGCTTCAATACAACTTTGGCTCAATTTTTCATGACTATTATACACCAATCCAACACCAGAAGGACCATCTAATGGACTTGTATCATAATCAGCTTGTACAACCTTATCACTAATCACAATATCCAACACTTGCTCATCCTGCGTTAATCCACCAGCTGTACCCACATTAATAATGCTGTCGATATTTCCTTGCATACACAAAATTGTACAAGACATAGCCGCATATGCCTTACCTACACCACTCTTACATAAGACTACATCTTTACCTTGCCATTTTCCATATGTTAATGTGCATCCCGCAATTGTCTTCGTATGATCTACTAAGTCCATACGCTTTTCAAATTCATGAATCTCAGCATCCATTGCCGCTACAATACCAATCATTCTTGTACCTTCTTTCTACATACATAAAAATACTTTTCACCAGGCGCAATCCCCTCAATATCAAAATCCGTTGTGACTTTTAAAACATCAAAATATTTCGACAAAGTATCATTCAACCATATTGGATCATATACTCTTTGAATATGGTGCTCCTGAACCACTTTGTCTTTCATATAAAACGCAAAATCCTGATATACATAATCATCTTCTGCCATAATTGACCATTGATATTGACAACCATCTTCAAAAGCACCTGTCTCATTATATTCCGAATCAAATTCATCTAAACGATCTAACGAATGTGTATCGAAGAAGAAAAGTCCATTTGGTTTTAAATGTTGACTGACTTCATGAAAGAACGCATCAATTTCTTCTTTCTCTAAAATATAGTTAAAACTATCACACAAACAGAAAATACCAGAATAAGATCCTAAATTACTTAAATTACGCATATCTTGACATAAGAATTGAATGGAACCCTCTAAGTTTTTACTCTTAGCCTGCTTCACCATTTCTTCACTCAAATCAAGAGCTGTCATCGTATAGCCTTTTTTTGCGAGCATCTCAGTGATCTCACCACTACCACACGCAAGTTCTAAACAATCACAAGGTGCAAGTTCACTCTCAATCCAAAATACCCATTCTCTAGATGCCTCTTCATCTTTTACTAAAGCATCATAATAATGTGCCAATGTATTATAAATCATACGTTTTTACTGGAACATCCGAATATAAACGATCCAGATTATAAACCTGCCTTTCTTCATTCACAAATAAATGGACTACAACTTCTTTTAAATCAATTAAAAGCCATTTTGAACCAGAGTCACCCTCAATATGCATATCCCCCATATATCCAGCTTCTCTTAAACGATCCTTAATGTTTTGTGCAATCGCATTATTCTGACGAATATTTGTAGTCGAACAAACAATCATTGAATCCATAAATGGAGTCAAACTCGTTACATCATATACACGTACATCTTGTGCTTTCTTTTCACAGATCGCATGAACTACAATATCTAAAATTTCCATGTTTATCCTCTCTTTAAATACTCACGATTTTGTTGAACCACCAAATCAAATCCTTCTTTAATATCTTTGTTACAAATCTCAATCAATTTAGTAGAATCATATCCACGCAAAGGATCTAATTTATCTGCACAAAATACCATCATCGCATATGGATCTTGACTCGTTCCTAGTACATGATGATAAATCGCATTATAGATAATTGGATTTTCAATTAAAAAGATATCTTTCGTGACAGCAGCCCCGACAAAACCATGCCATACAGCTACAGGATATTCCATGTTTTCAGGACACACACTCTGCATCCATTTTAACATTTCATCCTTTGGCATATATTTAGCTATATCATGAAACAAACCAATATAATACGCAATATGCATATCATACCCATTGTTCAACGCAAACTCTTCACAAAGTTTGGCAACCGATAAAGAATGTTTATATCTTTTTTCTGTCAATCTAGAAGCCACAAAATCCTTCACATACAATCGATTTCGATAGATATAACGCAACACTTCTTCAGGCAAATAATTCAACTTATTTCCCATTCGAATCTCTGAACTAGAAACAGGAACTGCCGGCATTGTCATACACGCAATATCATACTTTGAATCAGAAAGCTTTCCATCCCTATCAAAACATACAAAATGAGCCATCTTCACAAGTTCATTCGGATTGTGCCACTTGTCAAACTGCATCAATTGATCATTTCCTATGATCCAATAAAATTCATGTTCCGGATATGTTTCAATCAATTTCTTTAGCGTATCATACGTGTAACTTTTACCTGCTCTTTCAAGTTCAAGTGTACAAACTTTAAATTTCGGGTTTTTCTTAACCACCAAATCAATCATAGCTAAACGCTCTTGATCCAATGTCAGATCATGATCTTTTAAAGGCGTACTAGAGGTTGGCATAAACCATACTTCATCTACACCTAATCCCTGCAAAGACTGATTGGCCATTTGAATATGCCCATCATGTATAGGATCAAAAGAACCTCCTACAATGGCAATTCTCATTTTTTAAGCCCCAATTTATTTTCTTTACTTCTTCTATACAACAAGAAAGTATGTCCTACAATATGAACCACTTCACTACCTGTTGCACTTGCACACTCAATAGCTGCCTCACGCACATCGACTGGACATGTCTTTAATAAATTACATTTTACTAATTCATGTGCCTCCAATGAATCGGATAAAGTATCCATTAAATTATCACTTAAACCATCTTTTCCAATTTGGAATAACGATCTATACTCCATTCCTAATTTTCTTAAATATTTTTTATTTTGACTCGTTAACATTAAATCATCGCCTTTCTAAACGTTACCTGAATACCTTTATGTACTTTTACATATACATCTTTTACTTGTCCACTAATACAGAACCATCCAATACCATGAATACAAACATCCATCTTTTCTCCCTCAAGTTTAGGAGCATGGAACGTATGCATCGTTAATAAGGATGTATCTACACATGGCACTAACATACCATTTAAATGTTTTTGCCACAACGCATCCGCATTGCTTAATTTTCCTCTATGAATCGATAAAGAACGAGAGAAATATCCAACTACTGTTGCCTTCCCACTCACTACCACATCAAGTCTAGCAAGTCCTGCCGCCGCAAAGGACTGATCCTCAAAGATTTGCGAAACAAATGGTCGAATTGGTTTTGTTGGAATGACCGTCTTTAAATCTTTAGGTTGTAAATGCGTTAATAAAGAATGCGTATTCTCAATACCGGGCGTATCATAAATTGTATAATCCTCAAAAGGAATTGGAACTAAATCTAATGTAGTCCCTGGATTTTGAGAAGTCGTTAGATCTTTTGTTGCCAATAAATGATTTAATACAGTGGATTTTCCTGCATTGGCAACACCCATAAAAATCACATTTCGATTCTTACGATATTTCAAAATCGCATTCACAATACGTGATGAGTATTCTCTAGATTTATCATTTTCCTTTAATAGATAACCACAAATCACAATATCCTTTACAACAATATTTTCTTCGTGAAGACGATGCTTTACAAAGTTAATGATTTTTTCATCTGTTAAAGTTGTTGGCAAGACATCACGCTTCGTTAATACCATCACAATATCTTTGCCTGGAAGTTTTTGATTCAAGCGCGAAATTAAGTTAGCCTCAAACGCAAATAAATCCACAACCCAGAAAACCACACCATCGATGTTATTTATTTTTTCTAATGTTGCGTTGGATTCAATTCCCTGCTGCATATTGATTGTCACATCGCCATAATGACGAATGCGATAACATCTTTGACAATAAGAAGCATCTAAAGTAGGAACATAGCCTAATGCATTTTCATCTTCGTTTTGTAGTAAAACACCACAACCCTTACAATATTTAGTCATCAAAGTCACCTCGCTTCAATAATTTTTTCTTTTCTAAATAACCATATATTAATTCTTCAAAGAAACGAAATACTTTTGTGATATTTCGATCCTTTATCGCAATAGGAGCCGTTAAAATTGTATAAAGCCCCCAAATATTTCCACCCAATATATCCGTATACATTTGATCACCTAATATCGCAATCTGATTTGCCTTTAGGCCATGGTCTCTCATTGCTTTTTTAAAACAAAACGGAAATGGTTTACACGAAAATGGATATGTATTTGAAACTGGAAGATGCTTACCAAAATTCTTACCTCTAGAACTTGGTGAATTTGAACATAGTGCAACCTCAATTCCATTCATTTTTAATTTATTTATAAAATCAATCACATCCTGATTTGGACATTCTTCATCATACGCCACAAGCGTATTGTCAATATCACAAAGAAGTAATTGAATTCCCATTTCATGAAGTTTTTGAATGTTCAAAGTTTTAAAACTTTGAACATAATAATCCGGAGCAAATATATTCATTTAAAACTCCCCTTTGACAAAATATTCAATCAAATGCTCGGCACTACGAATACCATCAATAGCACTTGTCATAATGCCACCTGCATAGCCACTACCTTCACCGCTTGGATAGATACCTTGAATATTCGAAACATAAGATTCTTTATCACGAACTAAACGCACGCTGCTACTACTTCTTGATTCTACAGCACTTAATATGGCTCCACCAGAAACAAAGCCAGGCACTTTCTTTTCAAAATGCTCTAACGCCTCATGCAAGGCTAGATTGACTTCTTTAGAGAATAAATCGTTCAAATCACAAAACGTTGTACCAATCGAATAGGTTGGTAATACGGATTCAAATTGATTTGATATTTTATTTTCTAAATAATCTTTCGCAAGCTGTACGCAAGCCTTATAATCGTGTCCCATTTCAAAAGCTTTCTTTTCCAAGTCTTCCTGATATTTTAACCCGGCAAACAATTCATTTCCGTAATCCGAATCATTGATTTGCACAAGCAATGCACTATTGGCATTTTCTCCACTACGACTCGCATAAGACATTCCGTTCACAACCAATTGATCTTTTTGGCAAGAACTTGGAATAACATAGCCACCTGGACACATACAGAATGTATATACACCTTTTGAATTGGATGCCGTATACGTCAATTGATAACGGGCTGGAATCAATCTTTCATCTTGACTATATTCATGAAGCATAGCCTCATTGATATATTTTTGTTTATGTTCAATACGAACGCCAACCGCAAACGGTTTATTTTCGACATGAATACCATGTTGATGAAGCATTAAAATGGTATCACTTGCACTATGTCCAGTCGCAAGAATTAAAGCATTACAATCTACCCATTGTTGATTGAAATAGATTTGTTTCAAAGTACCATTTTCCACTTTAATATCTTCTAACTTTGTATCAAAATAGAAAGTTCCTCCCAAACGTTCAATTTCTTCACGACAATTTCGAATAATCGACAAGAAGGCATCTGTACCAATATGAGGATGCTGGTCAATTAAAATATCCGGCTTTGCCCCAAAAGAAACAAGTTCCTCTAATACTTTACGACATAATGAATCTTTCGATCTTGTCGTTAACTTTCCATCACTAAAGGCACCCGCGCCACCTTCGCCAAATTGAACATTGCATTCTTCATCCAATTGTCCATTTTCCCAAAAAGTTTCTACTTTTTGTTTACGAACATCTACTTTTGATCCTCTTTCTAAAACAATCGGTTTATAGCCAGATTGTGCAAGAATCAGAGCTGCAAACATACCTGCAGGACCAAACCCAACAACAACGGGTCTAGCCAATAATGCATGTTTTCCACTCATTACTGGATGATACGTTTCATCGGGTGTTAAAGAAACGTCTTTTAGCTTTAAAAGCTTCTTTTCATTTTTAACTTTACAATCTACGACATACGAAAATAAGACCTTCTGGTGACGTGCGTCCACACTTTTTCTATGTACGTGCCACTGCAAAAGGTCTTCTTTACGGATTCGCAGTTTTTTTAAGATTTGTGCCTCAATTTCATTTTCATTAGCACATTTCACCTGAAATAATCGAATCATAAGCTTACAGTAATTTTTTTAAAATCGGATATTGATCCTGATAACGCGTCACAAAACCTGCCAAACATTGTGCACATGCCAAAGTTAAGAAATAAACAACTAAATGTGCATGTGGCATCAATGCCAAAAAGATTTTGGCAAACAAAATATGTGAAGTATAAATCATCAATGAATCATGACGTAAAATCGTAAACATTTTACGGTATGGAATATTGATTTTTAATAAATAATTCACTAAGAAATAAATAGCGGGAACTAAACAAATATACATACTTGTTAAATCTCTTAAAATACCGAAATGACGATATAAAGATACTTCCGCAAAGAATAATACAAAACTAATCAAGAAACCAATCAAGCTAACCTTTTTAGGCAAGCGACGCGTTCTTGAAAGTAATAAGCCAATCGCAATAAACATAGGACCAAAGAAAATCCCATTTCTTGCGGTTGACAATGTTTTTGTAAAGAAACCAAAGAAGAAGGATACACCTGGAATACTTTCCCAAATTGGTGTATATACATTAATCAAGTAACCTACAAAATATAATATAAGCGTAATCAACAATGTGAAATTCAAGCCTTTTTTCTTATACAAACAATACACAATTATGTCCGCTAACATTAAGGCTGGTAAAAACCACAAATGATAATAACTTCCATTCAAGAAAAAATCTCTCACATATGTAAATAAATACTTAATATGGAAACCCGTGTGCGTATAATCAAAAATCGTATATGGCAAATAAATAATTGTCCAAATCAAATAAATTCGAAATAAACGAATCAATGCCTTCTTTAAACGAGTCTCATTTAAATCTTCATTTTCTGAATCATAGTTTCTAAAAAAGAAGAATCCACTTGTCGTAAAAAAGAATGGAACTGCCAAACGACATACAGTATGAATAAAGTACGTATTAAATGTTTCAGAAATCTCTAAAAAAGGAAATGTATGAATACATACAACTAATAAAGCCGAAACATAACGTGCAATATCTATCGATGCATACTGTCTTTTCATGAGCGCACCTTTAATCTAGGTACACGCGAAGAAATCGAAGTTAGTGTCTCGTTGTTGATAGTCTTAGCCGTACGACTAATTTGATCAACAGTAACGACTTCATTTCCTTGATGACCTACGATACACACTACATCGCCCTCTTTTACATCATCTACATCTGTAACATCAATCATACATTGATCCATACATAAGTTTCCAATCAATTTACATCTTTGGCCATGTACTAACACTTCAAATCCCTGATTCGATAAAAGACGTGGTAAACCATCCGCATATCCAATACTCATTGTCGCAACTTTTGTTGGTTTTTCAGCCACAAAATGACGACCATAACTTACACTTTGTCCAGGATATATCCATTTCACCAAACTAACATTGGCATACATAGACATAATTGGAATAAAGTCTGGATTTGTTTGGATTGGAATTTGATCATCACTCGTCACACCCATATAAAGTAGACCCGGTCTACAATATTCATATTCCAACTCTGGATAGTTTAAAATTCCATAACTATTTTGAAGATGACGAATACCTGGATCAATACCTTGAGATTTCAATAAATCAATAACTTCATCAAATAATTGAATTTGTTTGGTCGTAAACGATTTACAATTCTCATCCAAACAATCACTCACAGGAAAATGCGAGAAAATGCCTTCTACACATAGATTTTCCATACGATACTCTTCATAAATATCTTCTATATGTTTATCTTGTTCTTGATAAACAATTCCCGTTCTGCACATACCTGTATCTACTTTACAATGACAACGAATCTTTACATTGTTTTCCTTGGCATACGCATTTAATTCTCTTGCATATTCAATAGAAATCAAAGATTGAACAATATTTTGTTCATGAAGATAGTGAAAATGCATACTAGGTGTATATCCTAATATTAGGATATTATCTTGAATTCCTGCATTTCTTAAGTTCAAAGCCTCATCCACACTCGAAACGCCAAAATAATCCACTCCACATTTTTGTAAAGCCTTAGCACATGCGACATCACCCAAACCATACGCATTGGCTTTGACGATACCCATAATTTTTGTTTTCTTTACGAGCTTTCTAACTTCTTCTACATTATGCGCAATCGCATCATAGTCGATTTCTGTCCAAGCCCGACTATAAGCTTCTAACATGCTCCAATAGTCCTTTGCATAGCTAATTCAATTAGCTTATCAATTAAATCCGCAAATTCAATTCCAGCTTCTTTCATCATAGAAGGATAACGAGAAGTAGCCGTTAATCCTGGAATTGTATTCAATTCATTTAAAATCACTTCTTTATCTTCTGTCACAAACATATCTACTCGTGCCATACCACAGCAGTTCATCGCAATATATGTTCTACGAGCTAATTCTTGTGCTTCTTTAAATGTTTTTTCATCAATACGAGCCGGACAATAAATAGCTGCCCCCTTCATCTCATACTTACCTTCAAAATCAAAGAATCCACCATTAATTTCAATTTCATCCACTGATCCTGTAAAGATTTCTTCATTTCCCATAACAGCACAACCAATCTCAAAGCCCTTAATTACTTTTTCAACTAAGATCTTACCGCGACCATCATAGAAGAAAGCATCTTTACATGCACTTTCAAATTCTTCTTTATCATTCACAAAATGAACCCCATAGCTACTTCCTGCATTGCATGGCTTAACAATCCATGGTAATGGAATCTCTTCTTGAATCTGTTCAAATGTAGGATTTTCTCGATTTGCGTATAAACAAATATAATCTGCACACGGAATATTTGCTTCCTTACAAAGAATATGCATGATTTCTTTGTCCATTGACATAGCACTTGACATTACATCACAGCCTACATAATGAATATTCATCAATTCAAGCAATCCTTGAATCAATCCATCTTCTCCATTTTTTCCATGTAGTACTGGGAACACACAATCCAATTCAATCACTTTGTTTGAACCATCCAAAGGCATGATTCCACCATTTACCCATGCACAAGATACACAAGTTTCTTCACTTTGCCATGTATCATGTTCAATCGAATCCACATCTCCATTATATAAATAGAAATGTCCATTTTTATTAATTCCAATTAAAGTCATATCATAGTTATCCGCATGAATCTGACGTAAAAAAGAAGCGACAGAATGCAATGAAACAGAGTATTCACTACTTTGTCCTCCAAATATGACACCTAAACGTAATTTACTCATTGTTTTTTCCCCCTAAATGCATCTACTAACGTATCCATTTTCATAGCTCTTGAACCCTTGATCAAAACAATACAATCTTGATCTAACAAAGGTTTAACAGCTTCATATATCTCATCTTTTGTTTCATACCACTTTCCATTAAAACCATCACTTGTTTCTCTAGAAAGAGGTCCCGTACAATATAGTTCGTCTACACCTTTTTGTTTAGCGTATTCGCCCACATCAAAGTGCAATTGTTTTTCTTCACTTCCAAGATCTAACATATCCGATAAAATGGCGATATGTTTTTGCGCAGGCAATTCCATCAATGTATCGATAGCTGCCTTTGCGCTTTCCGGATTTGATTTATACGTATCATCTAAAATATACGCATTTGAAACTGGAATTAGCTGTGTACGCATCTTTGTCATTTCTAAATCAGCCAATCCTTTTAAAATAGATTCCTCTTTTAATTGACAAGCTTTTGCGATAAAAATACACGGTAATGCGTTCATAGCCTGAAAATCACCAAATGCACGTAAATGAACAGGTGCATCTAGAATATTGCAGTTAAAAACAATTCCTTCTTTATCATATTTAATATCACTTGTGATAGAAACATCTCCACCTTGACCAAAAGATACGATTTTCTTATTTTCTGTATTCAAAGTAGGAAGAACCTGTTTTATTTCTTCACTTTCATGATTATAAAGGAATAAGCCATTTTCTTTTAATCCCTCTAAAATTTCACATTTTGCCTGAGCAATCTGAAGTCTACCGCCCAAATTTTCCATGTGAGCTGAACCTACAGAAGTAATCACAGAAATATCTGGCTGTGCAATTGAAGTCAACTGCGTAATTTCGCCTTTGTTTTCCATACCCATTTCTAAAATCGCTACTTCAATATCTTCATCAAAGTCAAAAATAGTTAATGGAAGACCAATTTCACTGTTACGATTTCCCTGTGTTTTTTGTGTTTTTTTCTCTTGTGAGAAAATACTATATAACATATCTTTACAACTAGTTTTTCCGTTAGAACCCGTTACACCAATTACTAATGGACGTAACTCATCTAAATACGCTTTCGCAAGATCTTGCATAGCTTTAAGTGTGTCATCAACTAAAATAACTGGAAAATCCGGATATGGAAGATGATCCTTTTGCCACAAACTAATCAAAGCACCATCTTCAATTGTTTGTTTGGCAAATACATGTCCATCTACCCTTTGACCAATAATTGGTACATATAAAACATCTTTTGTCACCTGTCGTGAATCAATCACAACACCATGTATTTTTCTTGTATCATCAATATCACCATGCACATTTGCATGCATCATATTTGTTATTTCCTGAATGGTTTTTACAATCATCTCAAAACCTCCGCTTAGTTTACATTATAGCATAAAACTAGTTCTCAATATTTATAATTCATGAAAAATCCAAATTTTCCCATTTTTGACACTCGCAAGCACGGGAGTTTGACACCCCTTTTCACAATTGATCTTAAACATAGCGCTTAAACTAGCGCTTTTCTTTTACTTTTTTTGTCAAATTATTTGTTTTTGTATATCGTATTATCTCGTATTCTGTGATATAATTGTATTAGGTGATATTTATGCGTGTTACAACTACTAAATCTAAATCAGATGAATCTTTTTATATCAATTATGCTTTCATCAACGAAAAAGGAAAAAGCACTTCGAGAATCTACAAGAAGCTCGGTAAACTTTCTGAACTTTCTAAAGAACTGAATACAGACAGAGATGGTGTTATGGCCTGGGCAAAGGAACAGGCTCGTATAGAAACTGAAAAATATAAAAAGGAAAATGAATCAGTTTCTATCGCTCTTAATCCAAATATTCCAATCAAGAAGGATCAGCAGAACACTTTCAATTGTGGTTATCTTTTTCTACAAAGCATTTATTATTCTCTACATTTGGATAATATCTGCAGAAACATCAAAAACAGACATGATTACGAATACGATTTGAACGCAATTCTTTCCGATCTGATATATGCTCGTTTTTTAAACCCAACGAGTAAGTTAAGTTCATTTAAGTATTGTCATTCGCTTCTTGAACAACCTACTTATCATTTACACGATATCTACAGAGCATTAACTGTTCTAGCTGAAGAGAGTGACTATATTCAGGCAGAGCTTTACAGAAATTCAAACTACATCCATAAAAGAAATACACGCGTTCTTTATTATGACTGTACAAATTATTATTTCGAAATCGAACAGGAACGTGGAGATGCCAAGTACGGTAAAAACAAAGAAAACAAACCAAATCCAATAGTAGGTATGGGATTATTTATGGATGCCGACGGATTCCCTTTATCATTTGATCTGTTTCCTGGGAACCAAAATGAACAGCTGACATTAAAAGACCATGAACATAAAGTCATCAATGATTTTCAATGTTCTCAATTCGTTTATTGTTCTGATAGTGGACTTGGTTCTAAGAAAAACCGTCTTTTGAACACAACAGGCGGAAGAGCTTACGTGATTACACAATCTCTTAAAAAGCTAAAAAAAGATGTTCGAGAAACAGCTTTATCTACATCACAATACAGAAAGATTGGTTCCAACAAATTCATTGATTTGAATGACCTAGACGAAGAAGATCCAGAAGTTTTTAATTCTATCTACTACAAAGAAATTCCATATGACAGTAACGAGCTTTCTGAAACTTTAATTGTGACTTATTCGCCTAAATACAGAAAATATCAAGCATCTATACGTCAGAATCAAATACAAAGAGCTCAAAAAATGATTACAGATAGCGGCAAGCCAAAAAAGAATCGTAAAAATCCTAACGATCCCGCTAGATTTCTTAAAAAACAGTCCTTCACGGACAATGGTGAATTAGCTGAAGATGAAATCTGGCAAATCGACCAAGAAGTTATTGAAAAAGAAGCAATGTATGATGGATTTTATGCCGTTGTTACAAATCTTGATGATGATGTTCAAGATATAATAGCCATCAACAAAAGAAGATGGCAGATTGAAGAATGTTTTAGAATTCTAAAATCAGATTTCGATGCCAGACCCGTTTATTTAAGAGACGATGATAGGATCAAAGCTCATTTTCTTATTTGCTTCATGGCCTTATTATTCTTCCGAATTCTAGAAAACAAACTAGAATATAAATATACAGCAGACAAAATTGTGGACACCATGAAAAAGATGAATCTTACATTATTAGAAGGATATGGATACATCCCATCCTATACAAGAACAGATATTACAGATGATCTTCATAAATTGTTTGGATTCAGAACAGATTACCAAATAACAAAAAAACAGAAAATGAGAAACATCATACATCAAACAAAAGATAAGAAAAAAATACTATAATCCGCAACAACGCAAAAAAGTGGCTCAATGCCTTTATACTAGGGCTTTGGACCACTTTATTTCTTTTCTAGCTGTCAAAGACAGGATTATATACCCCCATATAAATTCCCTTTTATTTTAACACGCCAACCAAAGAATATCAAATTAAAAAGGCATTCCGAAGAATACCTTTTTAAACTATTTAGAACTTTCTTCCTTAGTACGGAATACGTAACGACTCGTTACTGTAGCACCTTCTGGAGCACCAGAGTATGAAGCATATTCTTTATTCATAGCTTTGATTTCATCCATTACACTTTGTAAGGTTTCAAGTTCTCCAACACCTAAATCAACCTTTTCTTTTAATTGATCCAATCCTTCAGATTTGAATTGTTCATTACCCTCATACAATTGTTTAGCACCTGAATTCAATGTTTCAAATGCCTTACCTAATGTATCTAATCCATCAGCCATTTCATTAAATGTTCCACTCTGTCCTGCAAGTGTTCCTGTTGCATCTGATAATGCACTAGCACCACCATTTAATGTAGCATTGTTTGATGTTAATTGAGTAGTACCAGCTTTAATTTTGTCAATTCCAGCTTTAGATTGAACTTGTAATGAATCTACACTGCTTGCAACTAATTTAGCTCCATCTCTTAATTTAGAAGTTCCAGCTTCCAATTGGTCAATAGCATCATTAATATCTTGTCCCATTGTTTCTAAAGATGATAAGTCAGCACCTTTTATTGCTTCTTGCAATTGGGCTAAAATTGCTTTTGATTTTGCTACATCTATTTTCAAATCACTAATTTGATCACTTGCAGTGCTTACAGTTGTTGTAATTGTTGTCAATGAGTTGTTAATATTTTTTAACGCAACATTAAGCTGTCCTAAACTTGTAGACATATCAGTAAAGCTTTCTAATTGACCTACTTCTGTAATATTGTTTACTGTATTTTCTTGTTCTTTCAAAGCTTGAATTTGAGTATCAATAGCACTTGTATCTACAGAACTTTGAGTAGTTACTTCTTCTCCTTGTTCATTAGTTTGTGTCGTAGTTGCACTTTGTTGCAAAACCTTCTTTGCATTTTCCAATGCAGTTATACTTGCTTCAATACTAGCAATTGTCTTCTCTTTAGCATCTTTAACATTCTGATCCGCTTTCTCAACTACATCTTTGTTATGGTTATAAGCAGTAATATTTGCTTGTGAATCGTTTGATACGGCTAATTCTGCAGCTTGTAAATTTTTTTGCAATTCTGGTAAATTGTCAATTGTGTCTTGTACATTGTTAATGGCTGTTTGCATAGCACCAACAACATTAGAATCTTTATCTAAAATATTGTTCAAAGTATCAATGCCACTTTGTGCTTCTCCTAATTGATCCAACATAGCTTTAGTATCTGCTTTCTTTAAGTTAGTCTTAACCTGTTGTCTAAATTGATCTAAACCAGCAGATAATGTATCAATTTCTGAAACTAATGACTCAGTTTTATATGTTGTAATTCCTTCACTAATCTTAGCTGCACCTTGTGGAATGGCATATAATTGGTTAACACCCTCATTGATTGCACTAGCACCAGCCGTATATTGACTAATACCTGTTTGTAAGGCTTTAACACCATCATTTAATTGGATAGCACCTGCAGATAATTGTCTTACTTGATTAGATGAACCTGTTAATGGAGCAGCTTGTTCTTTTAATTGAGTTGTTCCATCATACAATTGTTTTGATCCATCGATCAATTGATTGTCGGCTTCAATTAATTGATCAATTCCATCTGTTAATTCAGATACGGAACCAATGTCACCTAATTCACTTGCCAAATCAATTTCATTTGTCATACCAACCATAATAGATCCTAAATCAAAATCATTGACATCCGCTTCTACTGTTACATCATCACTGATTCCTAATTGATTATTTACTTTGTCTAAACCTGCAGATTTTAATGTTTCATTCAAGCCTGGAATATTCGCAAATGCCAACATTTCATTTGTTCCATCATTTACGATCTTACCAGATTCACATTTTACATTTGAGAACTTACCAGTACTCATATTCAACATACCACCAGCTAAATAACTAGGGTGAATCACAATGGATTTGCCATTGATATTTTTAACTTCTGAATAGTTATTTGTGAAAGAAATCATTAATTTCAAATGTCCAGACTTACCTTCCATATCTTTTGCAGACATTTCTTGACCATCTAATTCATAACGAATCTTAACAGACACAGGAAGTTGTTTTGTGGCTGTACCTTCATAATATACGTCATTACCTGTCGCATTCCATGTATATGTATTTCTGTCTTTTGAAGGTTTTTCATTTGATTTAATGTTCTTAACATCTGTTAAGTTTAAAGTTTCTTTAATATTATTAATTCCATCCTCATCATGTAACCAGCTAGATACGATTGTATCGCTGATGGAACCATCTGAGTTTAATACAGAATAAACAGTTTCTGTTTTTTCTGTAGGATTTTCATCATTATTTTGCGCAAATACAGTCACAGGCATCATACTTCCTGCCATAACTGCACTCAACACTACACTACCAACTACTTTTACTGTATGACTTAAATTCATATTTATTCTCCTTTCGCTTCCATGTTTGATTCTGGCCAATTCTTTGTCGTCTTTTCAATGAACTTGTGGCAGAAAATCAACAATGAAGGCAATACTAATAAGATACTTACGACTGAAATTAATGCACCACGTGCTAATAAGATAACTAATGATTTAATTAAATCCATCTTAGCTACAAAGCTTACACCGATACATGCGGCAAAGAATGAGAATCCACTTGTCATAATGGACACACTCGATTTTTCCATCGCAATCAAAGCCGCTTCCTTAACCTTCTTACCATGCGATAATTCTTCTTTAAAACGCGTTGTCATTAAGATGGCATAGTCTACTGTGGCACCCAATTGAATAGTTCCGATAACCATACTTGCGATAAATGGAAGTGTAGTTCCTGTAAAGAATGGAATACCCATATTGATTGTGATCGCAAATTCAATGGTTAGTACTAAAATGACTGGAAGTGCAAATGATTTAAATGTTAAGGCAACAATGATAAAGATCATGATTACAGATAATACGTTAACCATCGCAAAGTCTGTATTTGTTGTTGTGATCAAATCACGTGTCATACTTCCTTCTCCACCAATCATACCCTTCTTATCATATTTATGAATGATGGTATCCATTTTATCTAACTGTGTATTTAATTTATCGGTTGCAGCTTTATAATCACTGTTCACAACAATTAATTTCTTTCCACCATTTTGGAAAATATCCTTTACTACACTTGGAGTAAAGTTGGATGCAAGTCCTGGCCCCACAAACTCTTCATACGCTAATACGTTATGAATTCCTTTTAAATCTTTGATTTCAGAACACATATTCTGAATTTCATTCGTTGTTAATTTATCATCCACTAAAACGAAATGTGTTGTTGTCATATCAAATTTATCTTTTAACTGATTTGTACCAATGATACTCGCAAAATCACCTGGCATACCAGAAATCAAATCATAATAGATATTTGTATGTGCCTGACCATATCCAAATGGAATGAAAATCAATACGAAGGCAACAAGAATTTTCTTATAATGTCTAATGACAAAACGAGGAACTTTATGTAACTCATTCAAAATTGTTTTATGTTTGTACTTTTCAATCGTCTTATCAAAGAACATCAACAAGCTTGGCAAAATGAAGATGGTTGATAATACACCAAGAACTACACCTTTCGCCATGACAATACCAATATCTCTACCTAGTGTTAACTGCATTACACACAAGGCAACAAAACCAGCAATTGTTGTGATTGAACTTGAAGTAATTGAAGTAAACGTAGCTTTGATGGCCTTAGCCATAGCCTCTTCATTTGGAAGTTTTTGTTTTTCTTCTTGATATCTATGTAATAAGAAGATGGAATAATCCAATGTTACAGCTAACTGTAATACAACAGCCAAAGCCTTTGTGATATAACTAATTTCACCCAAGAATACGTTTGTACCAAAGTTATAAACGATTGGGAAAATCATTCCTAACATAAATACAACTGGAGCAATCGTACTCTCTAATCCTAAGAACAATACGATCATACATAATACAACCGCAATACCTGCATAGATTGGCGTATCGTGTTCTGTTTGATCTTTAGTATCTTCACTGATGGCTGACATACCACCTAAGTAACAATCATCTTTTGTATATTTTTTTATTTTACTAATTGCATTCATTGTACGCATTGACGATGTCGGCTCTTTAAATGTAACAATCATCATTGTACTGTCGCCAGAATAAAGCATATCCTGAATGCTTTCTGGAATTGCCTGTTTTGGAACAGAGATATCTAATACATCATCTCTCCAAATACATTTTTCAACTCCATCAATTTTATTGATCTCTTCCTTAATTTTTGCGGCCTCTTGATCCGTCTTGTTGTTGACAACCAAGAAGTCTACACTCGATAAGTTAAAATCATCTCCAAGAATCTTTTGTGTTTTCATAGATTCTGAAGTCGAAGGTAAATAAGATAATAAATCGTAATTAATATTTGTATTGAAATAACCAATTGCACTTGGAATCAAAAGAACAATGGCCACAGCCAAAATCATATTACGATATTTAACTATCCATTTTGACATCTTATCCATATCGAATCACCTTTTTTTCTATCCTTTCCTTTACTACGTGAAGAGTATAGTACCAAACTGACCGCTAGTCAATATTTTTGTTTTATTTTTTTAAAATTCCTAATATACAATTGTTTTAATGTGTTCAATCGGTCATTTTTATTTGTATTTTCTAAATTATTGTTTATAATAAGGATGGTGATAAGCATGAAAAGTAAGATAATCGAAAACAAGAAAATAAAAGAAAACAACCTCTTACAGGCTGCCTTTAATCTATTCACAAAAGAAGACATCACAAATGTCTCTGTTAATGATATTGTAAAAAACGCGGGAGTCGCAAAAGGAACATTCTATCTTTATTTCAAAGATAAATACCAAATACGCGATATTCTAATTCAAAAAGAAGCACATCGCCTATTTGAAGAAGCCCACAAACAATTAGAAAAGAATGATATTCGTAATTTTGAAGACTCAGTTATCTTCTTGATTAATCAAGTATTGATTCGACTAGAAAACAATCCATTGATTTTAAAATTCGTTGAAAGAAACCTATCTTGGGGCGTGTTCCATGCTCAGTTAAATACGGCTATTGATAATGATAGTTTCAATCTTATAAAAGAGTTTAACGAAATCGCAACCGCAAATGGATATGAATTTGAAAATTCAGAAGTCATACTTTACTTAATTGTAGAATTAACAGGAAGTACTTGCTACAACAGTATTCTTCACAGTCAACCCCTTCCTATCGAAGAATATAAACCCATTCTTTTCGATTCCATTCGAGCTATTCTTTCCCAAGGAAAGAAAAAAAGCTAGGACAAGCCTAGCGTACAATAATATAAATCATATAAATGACATATACGAGGATCGTAAAGATCCCCTTTTTTCTTGTCATTGTATCTCCCTTTTTCGCAATACCATAAATCAATAGAGAAATACCAATCAAGACAAAAGTATCAATAATATTCTGTGAAGTAGCCGCAATTGGATGAATTGTACTTGAAGCACCCAAAATAAATAAAATATTCATAATGTTACTTCCAATCGCATTACCCAAAGATAAACCACTCTCACCTTTTCTTGCCGCAACAACACTTGTTACTAACTCAGGCAGTGAAGTTCCAATAGATACGACAGTTAAACCAATCAACGTATCACTCATACCAAGCATAGCTGCAATCTGTTTTGCACTATCTACAGTGATATCTCCACCCCAGATAATACACGCAACACCGATAACAATATAAATCAAGCATTTGATTCCTGATAAAGTTTCAACTTTCTCATCCTCAACACGATTCTTTTTAGCACTGCGAATCAAGTTTAAAATAAACAAAACTAAGCCCACTAAGAAGATAATTCCTTCAAAGCGATTCAGCATTCCATTTAAAACAAAAATCGAAAGTAAGATGCTCACTAAAATATTGATTTTTAGATCACGATTCAAAATATCCTTATCCATTAAAAATGGAGTAATCACTGCACTAGTTCCAACCACAACCAACGTATTGAAAATATTAGAACCCACAATATTTGAAATCGCAATTTCATTACTGCCCATTAAGCCAGCCGTAATACTCACACTCGCTTCTGGTAAGCTTGTTCCAAGTGCTACAATAGTCAAACCAATAATAACTGAAGGTACTTTTAACTTACGAGCCACACTTGCACTGCCATCCACAAACAAGTCTGCACCCTTCATTAAAAGGACCATACCTAATACTAATAAAAGAAATACCATTTTCTCAATCCTTTCAAAGTCATTTTATTATATCATCCAAGAAAAAATGAGCATCACAAATTATGACACTCATTTAACAAGAACCATAAGATCTTTGTCCTTGACTTTTAAACCAATTTACAATTATATCTTACAAGCTGTATCGTATCCTGTACGAATCGCATTTGAAATATCAGATGCTTTTTGCGCGGCATCCCCGACAGAATAAACTTCAATTCCTGCGTCTTCTAATGAAGAAACATCAAATTCATTTGAACGTGCTCCCATCGCAAGAACGATGTGGTCGCATAAAATCTTAACTTCTTCACCATCTTTATTTTCACAAATAACAGAATTCAATTTAAATTCCTTTACCTTGTGACTCGGATATTGTGCCACACCATATTTTTTGTAGTTTTCCATCAAAGTTGGAAGAATAGTGCTGCTTTCTTGTGCTGCAATTTTATCCATCATTTCAATCACAGAAACCTTGCATCCTCTAGACGCTAAATATTCAGCTGTTTCACAACCAACCATACCACCGCCAATCACGGCAACTGTACCATAAGCTTGTTGTTCACCAGCAAGAATTTTCCATGCATCTAATACATTCACGTTTTCAATGCCTGAAATTTTAGGAGCAAAACTGTGTGCCCCTACCGCGTTGATTACTGTATCAAATCCTGCTTCTTTCAATTCTTTCACACTAGGTGCATGAGCCAGACATAAATGTACATTCGCATTTATTACGGCACGAACCAAGTCTTGAGTTGCACGTCGCATTTCTTCTTTACGTGGTGGAACACATGCAATATTTAATTGTCCACCTAATGTTGTTGTCTTCTCAAACAAAGTTACATCGTGTCCTCTTAAAGCTGCAACACGAGCTGCCTCTAAACCAGCAGGACCTCCACCAATCACAGCCACCTTTTTCTTCTTTTCACAAGGTGTGATTCGACGTGTATTTTCATAACCATTTTCTGCATTCAAGACACAAGATAAGAATTCACGGTTTTGAATTGCATCTGTACAACCTTTATTACAGCTAATGCAACGGCGAATATCGCAAGCTTTTCCAGCTGCAATTTTTTCACCCCAGTCTGGATCAGTTAATAATGGACGTCCTAGTGCAACAATATCCGCCATACCACTCTCAATGACACGTTCTGCCATTTTGGCATCAATAATACGTCCAACTGCACTAACCGGTACATTTACAGCTTTTTTTATAGTTCCTGCAATATCGACAAAGAATCCATATGGCTGTACACCCATTGGAGGAATTGTATCTGCCATATTGCCTGTATGGTTTGCCTGTGCAACATGGAACATATCTACTCCATCTTCTTCTAACCATTTTGCGAACTCTACTGCATCTTCTTCATCAATACCACCCTTACCGCGTTGTGGTGTCACAATTGAAAGCTTATAGTCAATAATCATGTCTGGAACAGCTTTACGAATCGCACGAACAAGCATTCTGGCAAAACGTGCACGATTTTCTAGACTACCACCAAATTTATCTGTACGATGATTCATTTGTTTCGAACATAAACAGCCTGTTAAACGATCTCCATGAATTTGAATAACATCTACACCTGCTTTTTGAGCACGAATCGCACAAGCACACATTTTATCAATAATTGAAAGAAGCGTTTCTTCGCTGACTTCATCTGTAAAGTACATCATATCGTGATGCAGACGTTTACGCATTTCATCAAATTTTTTCTGGTTAAACAAATCATTGATTACTTCTGCATCATATTCAGGATGAAAGATTTGAACCCCAAGTTTAGTTCCATACGCATGAACACTGTCTGTAAGTTCTTTAAACGCAGGAATCAAACTATCATCATATAGTTTTGGTGTTGGCGAAAAACTATTAATTGGAGCTACATCTCCTAAAACGATATAGCCTACTCCACCTTTTGCGAGGCGAGTATAAAATCCCAAATCTTGTTCACTGATCATTCCATGTTTTTCATAACCCGTTGTCAACGGTGGAAACATGATACGATTTTTAAATGTCTGTCCTTTAATTTCAATGGGCATTAAAATTTTATTTTCCATATAGAAAACCTCCTATTGTTTCTAAATATGCTTGTAGATAAAAGAAGCAACCACTTCTTCTACTTCTGCACGAGCTTGTAATGATGCAAAGTTATGTCCACCTTTTTCTAATGTATAACATTGTGCATTTTGATACACCTTTGCGTAACTCTTAAGCGTTTTATCATCGACCAATTTATCATCAGCAGCACGCACTAACAATACGGGACCATTAAATCCTGTAGCTTCTGTAAAAGGATCTGGATGTTTTGCCATTTCATAATTAAATGACATCTTGTAACATAGTCCTTCCACATCTGCATAATCTTTTCCTGTCTGCATAACGGCATCTGCGTTTTGAGCACAGCCAAACCACATACCCGCTCCTGGACATAATAGAATCAAACCATATGGCTGAATTTTAGGCCCACAAGAAGCGGCAATATATCCACCCATACTTTGTCCGGAAAGGAAAATCTTTTCTGCATCAACATAAGGCTGTTTAGCGGCCCACGCAAAGATATCTTCTGTGTCTTCATATAGACCGTCAAAACTCATATCTTCAAATTCGCCATCACTTTCGCCATTTCCATAAAAGCTAAATCGTACACTACCAATTCCTTGCTTTGCCAAAGCACGCGACATATGTGTATACATGGATTTATAACCACTGCAACTGCCACCAAAACCATGTAGATGGACCACAAATGGTACGGGTCCTTCTATATCTGGCAAAGTCACAACTCCACGCAGAGTATGACCCGAGCGGTTTTTAAATTCAACTTGCAAGATATTCATAAATTATACATTCTCCTTTTCTGCACGACGAACCTTTAATTCCTCAAGCATTTCAGCTGTTTTCTTCTTAGTTAATGGATATACGAAGTATAATACCGCAACAGCCAAGCCATATCCTACAAAGTAAATTCCTGTATAACTTTTCCAAATTGAATTTACAACTTGTGTCGTTTGAATTGCACCTGCTGTTACATTATAGCCAATCGCACCTAGAACAAAGCTTGATAAACTTCCAGAAATTGCACTTGCCAATTTACGAAAGAATGAATATGTAGAATACACAATACCTTCATTTCTTTCACCTGTCTTTAATTCGTGGTAATCGATTGAATCATTTACCATGGCCCAAACCAAGACTTGCATACCTGATGCACCCAAGAAGCAAATACCATTAATGACAATAAACATCACTGGATTGTGAAGTGGGATAAAGAACAATACGCCAAATACAACAGCGGCAAATCCAGCTCCCATACAGCACCATTCTTTTTTACCAAATTTATTAGCTAATGGTTGAGTAATCGCAAAGGCAATAACTGCATATAAAACACTTAACATACCTGAAACAGCTTGAATTTTAATATTTCCAAAATAATCTTTATAAAGATATGTATTTAATCCATTAACGATTGAAGCACCAACCATTCCAAGCAAACTAAAGAACATAACACCTAATAATGCTTTGTTGTGAGAAATCTCTTTTAATACATTTAAGAAATTCAATTTTTGGCCTTCTGGACGTTCAGGAACTTCGACACGTTCTTTACACCAAACACAAGTAATTTGAAGACAAAGTAAACCAAGTAAAGCACAAATGCAAGCCAACATTAAGAAGCGTCCTGCCACTGGTTTATTGTCAATATATAAGAACAATGGGCCAACCATAACCATTACTGTCATAAAAATCGTTCCACCTAGACTACGGTAACGAGAAAGGGCTGTACGCTCATTTACATTGTCTGTCATAACACATGATAATGTACCGAATGGAACGTTAACACAAGTATATAAAGCTTCATATAATACGTAAGTAATAAACATATAAGCTAAACGTAAACCGTAATTCAAATTGCTGACATTCGCAAATCCTAATACGCAAAGTACAGCCATTGGAAATGAGAAGACACGAATCCAAGGGATAAATTTACCTCCCTTTGATGCTTTTCGTGAATCTACGATAGCTCCAATAATTGGGTCATTGACAGCATCCCAGATTTTTGTGATCAACATCAAGATACCAACATGAAATGGATTCACTTGTAAAATCAAAGTGTAAAATACTGATAAATACATTGCACGATATTGCTCAGTAAAGCAACATCCAAGATCGCCTAATGTATAACCGATCTTATCCTTCATCGAGAAGGGACGAACATTATTTTTTTTGTTCATGTGTTTTTTTCCTCCTTTTATCACCAACACAACTTATAAGGATTGTTATTCCTTTTTCTATACATATTGTATTTGAAAGCGCTATCACTTCATATCGAAAAATTGATTGAAAACTATCACAAATTGATATATTATGCCATTAAGGGAGGTGTAATTTTGTTAAACTATGCCATAAAACACTATTTTTTCGATCATAACGCAACCCGAGACTTCTTTTCAGGCAAAAATTATAATTTATTTTTGGTCTTGAGTGGTTCAGGAAATTTCAGATGTGGTGATACCACACTTTCTATACAGCCACAAAATTTGATTATTTTTAAACCAAACGTAAATGGTAGACTCGAATTTATAAATTCTTATGTTCCCATGGAATTTTTCTTGATTCAACTTTCATCAGAAGTACTTCAAGAATTATCGGATGAAAACACAAACCTTGAAAGCTGTTTTAACGTAGTTCCGTTTCAACAAATTTCAGTTCGTCTTGATAATGAAATCTATATGCTTATGAAAAATCTAGCACGTAAAATCACTTCATTTGGTAATCAACCTCCACAATTTGCAGCCTCTATTTTTGAGCGTGGTATACTACAAATGTTCATTGTCCTAGCCTTACGTGCTTGTATCCATGCAGAGTCTCATACTTCTAAGGGCAGCCGCCATCATTTAATGCTGGATGACGTTTTTCTTTACATTCAATCTCACTTAACAGAAGACTTAAGTTTAGAACGTTTAGAAAATGAATTCTATGTTTCCCACGAACACATTTCAAGAGAATTTAAAAGACAAACCGGACAAACCATCCATCGCTATATTGTCAAAGCTCGATTGGATCATTGTTGCAGCTTAATTGAACAGGCAATTCCGTTGACAGAAGTATATAAGATGAGTGGCTTTGGAAGCTATAACCATTTCTTTCGTGCATTCAAAAAAGAATATGGAATGACTCCTAGTGAATATTTCAAAGCCACTAAAAAAGAAGCTAGAAGTTCATAATATACAGATTCAAAGAAAAAATTCGATAAAAAAACGTACTTCACACTACCAAGAAGTACGTTTTCTATTACATATTATTATTTTACATCAAAGCCAAAGTAGCGGACTGCATTATTATATGAAATCCCCTTAACAATCTTTTCTAAAGCTTTATAATCGGCTGGATATTCACCATTTTCTACCCAATTTCCCAATAATTCACAAAGAATGCGACGGAAATATTCATGACGTGTATACGACAAGAAACTACGCGAATCCGTCAACATACCGACAAAGTTTGATAATAAGCCAAGATTTGCCAAAGACGTCATCTGATCTGTCATACCTGTTTTGTGGTCATTAAACCACCATGCAGATCCTTGTTGAATCTTTCCAATGTTACTTGAATCTTGGAAGCAACCAATAATTGTACCAATGGCCGCATTATCCATTGGATTTAAAGAATATAGAATTGTTTTAGGCAACTCATCCGTGATCGCAAGTGCATTTAGATAATCTGCCATTTCACTTGAAGGTGCAAAGTTATTGATACAATCAATACCTGCATCTGGACCTAACTTATTAAATACAGCCTTGTTGTTGTCACGCTTAACACCATAGTGTAGCTGCATTACCCAATTCTTCTTATTGTATTCTTTACCTAAAGCCACCATAAATGCAGTTTTAAACACTAACTCTTCCTCATGCGTAATAGACTCACCCTTGAAACGCTTCGCAAAGATTTCCTCAACCGTTTCAAGCGATGCTGGTTTATACATTACATACTCTAATCCGTGATCACTTACACAACATCCATTGGCTTCAAAGAAATCCATTCGATTCTTTAAAACTTCAATCAATGTTTCAAAACTGTGGATTTCAATTCCACTTACTGAACTTAAACGAGTTAAGTACTCCAAGTAGTCTGGCTTTTCTAAACTCATAGCTTTATCTGGACGCCATGCTGGAAGAACTTTAACATCAAAAGAATCATCTTCAGCTATCTTTTTATGCCATTCTAAAGAGTCCGCCGGATCATCTGTAGTACATAATAATTTAACATTCGAGTTTTGAATTAAACTACGAGCACTCATACCCTTCAATTTTTCATTACATAAATTCCATACTTCTTCCGCTGTATCGCCATTTAAGTAACCTTCATAACCAAAATATTTTTTAAGCTCTAAATGAGACCAATGATATAAAGGGTTGCCAATCGCCATTTCCAATGTTTCGGCCCACTTTTGGAATTTTTCACGATCCGATGCATTTCCTGTAATATATTTTTCCTCCACACCATTCGAGCGCATTTGACGCCATTTATAGTGATCCCCACCAAGCCATACTTGTGTTATATTTTCAAACTGACGATCCTCATAAATTTCTTTTGGATCCAAGTGACAATGATAGTCAATAATTGGCATATTTTCAGCGTATTCATGATACAACTTTTGTGCGGTTGGCGTAGATAATAAGAAATCTTTATCCATAAATTGTTTCATATATATTCCTGCTTTCTAGTTGTTTTAAAGTAATATGGACCGATATTCATAGGGAAAATAGAATATCGATCCTTTTTTATATATAGTAACAGACGACTAAAAGTTAGACATTTTAATTGTAAGTATATTGTTGGAATAGGAGAAATAAATACATGATAGTAATCTGTTGCTACCGAAATAAATTATTATCTTTGAACGCGGCCTGAACCGTCTCCACCAGCTAATTTCAACACTTCGTCC
>ENA-OPWH01000208-OPWH01000208.1-human-gut-metagenome-genome-assembly--contig:-NODE-208-length-54594-cov-4.061791_pt1 | contig 54594 bp, 60 predicted proteins | sample MGYA00241506_ERZ502004 | MGnify/ENA primary metagenome ERZ502004 (study PRJEB25962, sample SAMEA2043049) | human gut metagenome | biome: human gut; feature: human-associated habitat; material: faeces... | reverse complement strand
TGCCTCCCTGTCACGGAGGAGATCGTGGGTTCGAGTCCCATCTGGACCGCCATTCATGCAGATGTAGTTCAATGGTAGAACACAGCCTTGCCAAGGCTGATACGGGGGTTCAATTCCCCTCATCTGCTCCATTTAAAATTAAATATTGGTCCAGTGGTGTAGTGGTTAACATGCCTCCCTGTCACGGAGGAGATCGTGGGTTCGAGTCCCATCTGGACCGCCATTCATGCAGATGTAGTTCAATGGTAGAACACAGCCTTGCCAAGGCTGATACGGGGGTTCAATTCCCCTCATCTGCTCCATTTAAAATTAAATATTGGTCCAGTGGTGTAGTGGTTAACATGCCTCCCTGTCACGGAGGAGATCGTGGGTTCGAGTCCCATCTGGACCGCCATTCTAAAAATCAGATGCTTCGGCATCTTTTTTTTATAGATCAATAAAAATGCAGAAGACTATTTCTTCTGCATGAGTTTTATGTAGCGATTTTCTAATCGCTTTTTTTCTTGTTTTGTCATTTGTCGTTTACTGGCATCATGATTTTTTACTGTACTTTCATGGCCATCAACGGCTTTTCCTTTTTTGAGTGAAACAACTAAGGGAACATAAAGCCAATACTTATTGTCTTCATCCTTATTTCTTGTCATATATTTTTTGATATATTTTGTCAGTTCTTTTCGTTGCTCTTCGGTATAGAGAAGATTTTTATCATCGTCTCTTACTCGAACATAGTAAACGCTTTTCTTTTCTTTTTTCGCTGCTTTTTCTAATACGGGGCGAGCTTGTTGACAATACGGACAAGTGCTGTATCCAAAGAATAGAATCGCGGATTTTTTTTCTTTAAAAAGGGCAAGCGCATCATCCATCGAAATTTCTTTAAAGTTGTTTTCTTCTTTGGAAGAACTTTCTTCGCATGTTTCTGTTGGATCGCATGCTTGAATGTCGGATGCATAGATGGGTTGTATAAGTGTACAAGTTAGTATTGCTGTACAACATAGGTTTAAAAATTTTTTCATGCTCTAAATATAGCACAAAAAAAGTCTCTTTCGAGACTTAATTTTCAAATGGGGCGGCTGACGCGATTCGAACGCGCGCATCACGGAGCCACAATCCGCTGTGTTAACCGCTTCACCACAACCGCCATGTGCTTAATAATAATAACAAATCTTAGTTTTCTTGTAAACCACTTTCTAAAAAAAATAAACTTTTTCCTCAAATTTTACTCTTTTTCTAATTTTAGACGTATTTATAGGTATGAAGATTAAAGAACTAGATAAAGAACAAAGACCGCGTGAAAAAGCATTACGCTGCGGCATTCAAGCCTTATCGGATCGAGAATTGTTGGCATTGATTCTCCAAAGTGGAAATAAGAACCATACGGTGTATCAAATTGCGGAAGATATTTTAAAGGTATCGCATTCTCTATCTACACTATTTGATTTACACGCAAGCCAATTGATGGAAATTCAAGGAATCAGGGAAGGAAAGGCACTTCAGATATTGGCAAGCGTGGAATTATGTAAACGTGCTTTACGTGCGCAAAGTTACAAGAAAAAGATTGAAACGGCAGAAGATGTTGTGACTTGGTTTGAAATGGAATATGGATATCAGAAACAAGAACACTTTATTGTCCTCTATTTGGATTCTAAGGGATATGTACTTTCACATCGTGTACTTTTTATTGGAACCTTAACAGAGAGTTGTGTTCATCCGCGTGATATCTTTAAAGAAGCGTACTTAGAATCGGCTAGTGGATTTTTATGTGTACATAATCATCCATCCGGGGATCCAAGCCCTTCAAAAGCAGATATGGAGTGTACAAAACAAATTTCTTCGATTGCTCGCTTGATGGGAATTCATTTTATTGACCATATTATTGTTGGTAGGAATACCTGGTTTTCTTTTTCTAAAAGTAAAATCTGCATTGAATCAAAAGGAGGGAGTTTGCTATAATAAGGTAGATTTGGAGGCGTTCCATGCGGAGATTTAATCACTTACAAAGAGTGTTATCTATATGTATTGTTGTTGTATTATGTTTGGGTTGTGCCTTGATGGGCTTGCGTCAACAAGCTTTAAGTGATATGGGATATAGTGCTTGGACCTATATTCAATATGGACTTATTGAACATCCTTTACAGTCTATAGGACATGTTTTTTCCGATTTTGCGAATCTTTGGCATCAATACGATGACAATGAATACTTAAATCAAGAGTTAGCTGAACAAAGAAGCTATAAAACTTTATATGAAGAAGAACAAAATAAAAATGAAGAGCTAGAAAAACTTTTAGATGTACAAAATGCATTTTCGGATACCAAGATGATCAGCTGCTCGGTTATTAAACGTTCGAGTGAAACTTGGAATCAGACGGTTACGGTTTCTGCTGGCTCAAAACAAGGTGTAAAAGAAAATATGCTGGTACGAACCAGTGAAGGTATGGTTGGCTTGGTTTCGAAAGTCCAAACCAATACAAGTATCGTTGCCCTTTTAACCGGTGAGAATTTGATCAATGATGTTGCGGTAAAAATGTCTTTGGCAGATGGTTCAACCATTGAAGGAGTCATTCAATCTTACGATGTGAATCGCAATGAATATCGCATGTCATTATTTAACAATGATGCAAGTGTTACTAGTGGTCAAGCCGTTGCAACAAGTGGTAAAGGCGGCAATTATCCAAGTGGTGTTCTAGTCGGAACGGTAACTGAAATTGAACGAAATGATGATTCTTTGATTTCTACGGTTTATGTTAAACCAATCAGTAATATCCAAAGTTTTACCTATGTTGTAATTATGGGAAATGGGGACGCATAAAATGAAATTGAAAAATATGTTCATTTTATTGTTTATACTTGGAATTGCGGATTCGTTTATTACCTATGTCTTTCCTGTTGATTTTACGTTTCAATCCATGTCTTTTGTCCCACACATAGCTTTTATGGCTTTGTTGTTAGTGACGTATGATCGTAAGTGGTTGGATCGCGTTTTAATTGGGGGATTGTATGGGTTGATTTATGACTTCTTCTTTCAATCTACTTTTCCACTTTCTTTTTTACTTTTTCCATTCTTTGCGTGGTTATGTGGGTTTGTCTATGAAAAGAAAGAAGATATCTTTTGGTTATCTGGCACATTTTTAGTAAGTGCTATTTTACTGGATGTACTCCCCTATATCTTTTTCCGTCTTTGTGGAGGCATTCAAATTCATGCATGGTCCTGGTTTGGCCATCTTGAACTGGCGACGATCTTATTCCAATGTGTAACCCTGTTTGCCTTGTATTTAGGGTTTGATTTAGTTCGCAGCTGGCAAAAGCGAAAATCACATCAAACCATTATTCATAAGAAAAAATCTTTTAGAGATCGATTGATGAGGAAATGAGTTTACGATGCTTGTTTCCTTTTTCTATGCTAAAATGAGACGTATAGAAATTAGGTGATTTGATGCAAAAACTGCTTTTATTAGATGGCAATTCGATGCTTTTTCGCGCATATTATGCAACTTTATATGGAAGTTCCATTGATGGTGTTCCAAACGCTATGTCTACTTCCAATGGAATTCCGACTAATGCGATTTTTGGCTTTGTGATGATGTTAAATAAAGTAATTGATTTAATTCAGCCCGATGCTTTGCTAGTCGCATGGGATGCAGACAGTCAGACTTTCCGTAAAGAGGAATATCCCGCCTATAAAGGAACCAGAAAACCTTTGGATGAAGAATTGATTGTTCAATTTCCTATAGTTCGAGATTTTTTGGATGCAGCCGGAATTCGCAGATATGAAGTTCATGGCTATGAAGCCGATGATATTATTGGAACCATGTCAAAACTTTCTTCTGAAGAAATTCAAACCACGATTTTGACATCTGACCGCGACTTGTTGCAGTTAGTAGACGAAAATTGTCGTGTTCTCTTGATGAAAAAGGGAATTACGGATATGGAATTGATGGATGTAGCTAATTTCCAAACCAAATATAACGGATTACAGCCCCTTCAGATCATTGATTTAAAAGGTTTGATGGGTGATAGCAGTGATAATATTCCTGGTGTGAAAGGCGTCGGTGAAAAAACTGCGATGAAGTTATTGAGCACATATCCAAGTGTAGAAGAAGTTTATGAACACATTGATGAAGTAAAAGGAAAGCTCAAAGAAAAATTGGAAAAGGATAAAGACCAAGCCTTTTTATCAAAACATCTAGCTACGATTTATAGAGAAGTACCGCTGCCTTTTACCCTGGAAGAATGTGCTTTTCATGGTTTACAAGAGTCAGTCAATGACTTCTATGCCAAGTATGAGATGCGTTCTATGATCAAACATAATACCGAAGTGAAAGTTGATTATGCTTATAAAGAAATATCAACTTGGGATATACAAAGTGAGATCTTATTGCCAGTTTGCACCAATGCCCCTTACTTAAGCCAGGAGCTATTTGGCTTTATGGGAATTTCAGAGCGTACTGTCTATTATATTTCTAAAGAAAATGCCTTGATGGATTTAGCCTTCCAAACGATGTTGACGCAAGAAAATACGTTTATGACCTGGGATGTAAAAGAGATGATGCATTTACTGGTTGCCAATGGTTTTAGTCAATGTATCTTTAAAGAAGATCTGCATATTGCAGCTTTTCTAACTCATTCGCAAGCAACCAATATTGATGCTCTTGTGGAAGCTTTGGGTATTCAATTACCAGAGACCTTCCATGATTTGACATTGAAGTCAAAAGAGGAAGCGGCCAATAGTTTTTCTAGAGTTCATCGCCATACTAAGGCCTTTATTGCGCAGTTGTGGGATAAAAAAGATGCCATCTTCCAACAATTAAAAGAGGAAGGTTCTTTTGATTTATATGAAACTATTGAAAAGCCATTGATTCCCATCTTATTCCAAATGGAGCAGGAAGGAATTCATATCGATGCCTCTGTATTAGCCGAATTAAATGAGAAGGTCGATGAGGAAATTCAAAAGTTAACGCAACAAATCTATGCGTATGCGAATAAAGAGTTTAATATCAATTCACCAAAACAGTTAGCGGTTGTCTTGTTTGATGATTTGAAATTGAAAAAAGCGGGCAAGAAGCGCTCGACTTCGGCAGATGTTTTGGAAAAGTTACGTTCGGAACATCCGATCGTGGATTGTCTTTTGGCGTATCGGAAATATGCCAAGATCAAGGGCACATATATTGATGGTTTAAAGAAACATATTCAATCTGATTCTAAGATTCATACTTCTTTTAATCAGACAATGACGCAAACTGGACGTTTATCCAGCAGTGATCCAAACTTACAAAACATTAGTGTTCGTGATAAGGAAGGACGAGAAATCCGCAAGGCTTTTACAGCTGAAGAAGGAACGGTTATTTTATCTGCCGACTATTCGCAAATTGAATTGCGAATGTTAGCGCATATGGCCAATGAAACCCATATGATTGAGGCTTTTAATGCGGATGAGGATATTCATACGCGAACAGCTACTTTGATATTTAACTGTAAAAAGGAAGAAGTTACACCAGAACAAAGACGAGCAGCCAAAACGGTAAATTTTGGCATCGTTTATGGTCAAACAGAATTTGGCCTGGCTTCTCAGCTTGGCATAAGTCGTATGGAGGCCAAAGAGTTTATGAATGCGTATTTCTCTAAATATGCGAACATTCATACCTATATGAATCAATTGATTGATTATTGTTCGGAACATGGTTATGTAGAAACCCTGTTTCATCGTCGACGGATGATTCCGGAAATTCATAATAAGAATTTTATGACGCGTGAATTTGGAAAAAGAGCTGCGATGAATGCGCCAATTCAAGGAAGTGCAGCTGACTTGATAAAAATTGCGATGATTCAAGTTGATCAAGCTATGAAAAAGGCCAATGTGAAATCAAAGATGTTGCTGCAAATTCACGATGAATTGATTTTTTCGGTACCAAAAGAAGAATTGGATCAAATGATTCATTTGGTAGAAGAGGCGATGAACCATGCGATGGAATTAAAGGTGCCTTTAAAAGCTTCGGTTGCGTATGGAAACTCTTGGTATGAGGCAAAGTAATGCCAGAAGCTCCAGAAGTTCAAACCGTACTGGATACTTTAGCTTGCCAAATAAAAGGTGCAACGATTCAAGATGTGGAAATTCGTTATCCGCGGATGATTGAATATCCCGATGCCAAGTCTTTTTCTACGAAGATCACCCAACAAAGTTTTCATGATTTTGTTCGTATTGGAAAATATTTATTGTTGATACTGGATCAGGATATTTTAGTTTGTCATTTACGGATGGAAGGCAAGTTTTATATTTATTCGCAAGTAGAAGAATCGAAACATATTCATGTTATATTTACTTTAGCGGATGGCCGAAAACTCTGTTATCACGATACCCGAAAATTCGGTCGGATGGCATTGTATCCAAAGACAAACGATTACTCCACTTTACCGATGTTAGCGCATGTTGGTTTCGATTTTCTTGATCCACAAGTGAATGGATTATGGTTTCACCATAAAATCCATACTTTAAAACGAAATCTGAAATCGGTTTTATTAGACCAAAGTATTATTGCCGGGGTGGGAAATATCTATGCCAATGAGATTTGTTTTGCCTGTCGGCTGGATCCTAGAAGTCGTTGTACAAAACTATCCAAGAAAGATTGTGAAGCAATCATTTCTCAGATGCGAAAGATTATGTTAGAAGCCATGCAGTATGGTGGAACAACGATTCGCGATTATACTTCAAGTCTTGGGGTTACGGGTCGCTTTCAACTGCATTTGAAAGTGCATGGCAAACAAGGACAGCCATGTCCAGTTTGTTCACGGCCGATTGATAAAATTGTGGTAGCACAAAGGGGGACGTATTTATGTCGGAACTGTCAAAAAAGAAAATAATTGGAATTACTGGTTCCATTGGAGCAGGGAAATCTAAAGTAGCCGCATATTTGCGTCAAACGTATCCCGTTCTAGATTGTGATAAGGTAAATGCACAACTTCTAAAAAAAGGCAATGAAGGATATAAAGCCTTGCGCTTTTTAGGTTGGGTTCCTACGCTGGAAAATCAAGAAATCGATAAAAAGGGCATGGCGCAAGCGATGTTTCAATCACCGGAAAAGAAAGCAGCTGTGGAGGCTATTTTGCATCCTTTGATTCAAAAAGCCATGGAACAATGGATACAAAAACAGAGTACTTCGCTTATTTTTATTGAAGTGCCTTTGTTATTTGAAAGTCATACGGAAGCTTTCTTTGATTCGATCTGGTGTGTTGTTACGTCTAAAGAAGTGGCTTTATCCCGCTTAGAAACGTATCGCAATTTTACCGAAGCAGAAGCGAAAGCGCGCATGCGAGCACAAATGGATCCAGAACAGAAAAAAAAGCGCAGTAATATTGTGTTAGTAAACGATACAACGCCACAAGCGTTATATAAACAAATCCAAAGAGCCTTAAAGAAGGAAGGTGAAACGTTTGAATGAATTAAGCAAAATTGAACAAATCACTCCCTTGACTAGTCAATCGATGTTGGATTTAACTTCGCTATATTATCCTTTGATGAATCGCGAAGCGGTTGTTTTATATGTTCTATTGACTAGTTTAGATCAACATAGTTTACATCAAGATATGCTTTTACGTATGTCTGGTATGAATCAAACAGCTTTTGTGAAGGCACGTAAATTCTTGGAGCAATTTCAATTGTTGAAAACCTATCAAACGGAAGGAAATTGGCTGTATCATTTATATGCTCCCTTGAATGCCAAACAATTTTTTGCCCACGATACATTTAGCCGTTTGTTTCTAGAGGTTGTCGGTTCGCAACGCTTTGATGCCGTGAAACTCTTGTTACAAGAAAAAACGGTTCCTGAAAATATGCAAGATGTTAGTGAAACGTTAAATCTATCCCGTTTAGCATCTTGGAATGATGCCAAAGAAAAAGTGTATCTGCAAAGAAAAAATGATGCGAATGACTACTTAAAAAAATATCGTTTTGATTTCAATGCGTTTTTTGTGGGAATGGATCGAATCTTTCCTTTGCGTATGCGAAGCAAAGAAACCCTTAGTCGAATTGGGCAATTAGCGGATATTCACGGTATCAGTCCTGAGGATATGCGTAAATATGTGAATCGTTCCATTAATCCAAGCACGTATTATTTTGACTGGGATAAGTTGAAATCCTATGTATATGGAAACCAGACAAAGGTAGAAAAAGTAGACGATATTTATCAATTAGCACCGGTTCAGTTTATGATGCATATGCAGAATAATGCGCCGGTTGCACCGAGTGATCGAGCTTTGATTGAAAAGCTTTGTAACGAATACCATTTTTCTAATGAAGTAGCCAATGTTCTGATTGAATATACTTTGAAGCATACCAATCAGGAATTTCCTAAGTCTTTTGTGGAAAAGGTGGCTGCCAGCTGGGTTCGTAAAGGTATTGATACCAAAGAAAAAGCCCTTAAGGCAATTAATGGCTCGCATACCAAACCAAAAAGCCGAAGCAAGAAAAATACTTCGTATCCAGAATGGTATACGAAAACCGAACAACATGAAGCCAGCTCTGAACTGACCAAGGAAGTGAATCAGATGTTAGAAAATCTAGATAGGGGAAACTATGGTAAATAAGGATCAAATAAGCCAGGATGCACAAAAATTGTGTAAGATTCCACAAATTCAAAAATTTTTGCAGATGCATCATTTACAAGCAACTTTTTTAGATGAAAATATCATTGAATTTATAACTTGGGCTGAAGAATTAAAAAAGTGTCAAGGTTGTAAAGGTTTGGCTTTCTGCAGGCAAAGAATTACCGGCTCGGTTTACCATTTAGGTATCGATGATGCTGGCTATATTGAAGAGAGATATATTCCTTGTGCTTATGAAAAGGAAAAGGAACAACGTTTAGAACATCGTAAGAATTATCGCATCAGTGATATGAATGAGGCAGACTATTTAATTGATTTACAAGATTGTGTTGCTGATAAGACCATCAGTTCTAAAAAAGAGTATATGGAAGCTTTGCGTTTGGTTCTAGCTTCCGAAAATTGCCAACACGGCCTTTATTTATATGGTCAGCCAGGCGTTGGCAAGAGCTTTTTGTTAAAAGCATTATGTAATCACTATGCGAAAAAAGGCTTACGCGTTTCTTTTGTGAAAGTGCCCAGCTGGATGCAAACGTTAAAAGAATCGTTTGGAGATGACCAAGTGCGTCGGGAAATCAATCGCAGTTTGCGAAATAGCGATGTGGTTGTATTTGATGATATTGGTTCGGAAGCAACTTCTGCCTGGACTTTGAATGAAATTCTCTTTCCTATTTTGGATTATCGGATGGAACAAAAGAAAAAAACGTATTTTACATCGAATTATTCGCCCAAGGAATTGGCACATAAATATGCGTTAATAGATAAGGGTGATCAGGTTGGGGCAGATCGTATTATGGATCGGGTTTACAGCTTGTCGCAAGCGGTTTTATTGAGTGGAAGTTCGCTTAGATAAAACTTTTCAAAAAAATGAAATCGTAGTAGAATAAAAGACGTAAGATTAACATACAAGGAGGAAATAGTAATGTTAGTATCTGCTACAGAAATGATTAACAAAGCGCATGAAGGACATTATGCGATTGGTGCTTTTAACATCAACAACATGGAATGGATCAAAGCTATTCTTTTAGGATGTGAAGCTAAAAAATCACCTGTAATGTTAGGTGTTTCAGAAGGTGCTGGAAAATATATGTGTGGATTTGACACTGTTGTTGCAATGGTTAAAAACATCCACGATAGCTTAGGAATTACTGTTCCAGTTGCTCTTCACTTAGACCATGGTACTTACGAAGGTGCAAAAGCTGCTATTGCTGCTGGATTCACATCAGTAATGTTCGATGGATCTCACTATGCATTCGAAGAAAACTTAGCTAAATCTAAAGAAATGATTGAATTAGCTCATTCAAAAGGATTATCAATCGAATGTGAAGTTGGTGGAATCGGTGGTACCGAAGATGGTGTTACTTCTAATGGTGAATTAGCAGACCCTGAAGAATGTGCTACAATCGCTAACTTAGGTGTAGACTTCTTAGCTGCTGGTATCGGTAACATTCATGGTAAATACCCTGCTGACTGGGCTGGATTGAACTTTGATCGTTTAGCTGAAATCCAAAAATCTACAAATGGTAAACCGTTAGTATTACATGGTGGTTCAGGTATTCCTCGTGAACAAGTTCAAAAAGCAATCACTTTAGGTGTTTCTAAAGTTAACGTTAACACAGAATGCCAATTAGTATTTGCGGATGCAACTCGTAAATATATCGAAGCTGGTAAAGACCTTGAAGGTAAAGGATACGATCCTCGTAAATTATTAGCTCCAGGTACAAAAGCAATCCAAGATTTAGTAGAAGACATGGTTGAAAACTTCTTCGGATCTGCTGGAAAAGCTGAATAAGAATCTTAAAATGAAGAGTGGTATTAAGCCACTCTTTTTTTTCGTTCTTTAAAAGAAAGAAAATTTATGGTAAAATCTTGGTGCTTCTTAGGTTTATTCTGAAGGGGGAGGACAAACAATGGAAAAAGTAATTAAAATTGAAGGAGGACATCCTTTACACGGAACAGTTACGATCTCAGGTTCAAAGAATGCTACCGTTGCGTTAATTCCAGCTTGTGTTTTAGCTAATGAACCCATTACGATTTATGGCGTTCCTAATATTTCGGATGTTCGTTCGTTAATCGTTTTATTACGTGAGTTAGGTGTCAATGTTGAAGAAAAAGAAGAGGGGACTTTATATATTGACCCAACGAATATGAAAAACACACCATTGATTTCAGATGCGGCTACAAAATTAAGAGCTAGTTACTATTTTATGGGGGCTCTTTTAGGAAAATACGGGCATGCCGAAATTCGTATGCCAGGGGGATGTTATTTAGGACCGCGTCCAATCAATTTACATATAAAAGGATTTGAAGCTTTAGGTGCGCATGTAGATTATGAGAATGGTTGTTATATCCTTCATGCGGATCGTTTAGTCGGAACAAATATCTTCTTGGATATTTCCAGCGTCGGAGCAACAATCAATATTATGCTGGCAGCAGTTTATGCCCAAGGTCGTACGATTATTGAAAATGCGGCTCGTGAACCAGAAATTATTGATATTGCGACTTTATTGAATAAGATGGGTGCACGTATCCATGGTATGGGTACAAGCACAATTACGATTGATGGCGTAGATTCCTTAAAGGGATGTATTCATGAAATTATTCCAGATCGTATTGAAGCGGCTACATATATTATTATGGGTGCAGCTATGGGTACAGATATGCGTGTGGAAAATGTCATTCCACAACACTTAGATGCCATTATTATGAAGTTACGTGAAATTGGTATTAATATGGAAGTTGGTTCAGATTTCGTCCACATCTTAGGAAGAAATTCTGAATTGAAACCTACTGAAATTCTTACCAAACCATATCCAGGTTTTGCCACGGATGTCCAACAACCATTTTCGGTATTATTAACCCAGGCACATGGACAGTCAACCGTTACGGAAACCATTTATAAAGAGCGTTTTAAACATTGTGATGAATTAAATAAAATGGGTGCTGATATTGATGTACATGAAGCCAGTGCCTTCATTCATGGATATACCAAACTTTATGGTAGTCGTGTAAGAGCTACGGATCTTCGTTGTGGGGCTGCTTTAGTTGTAGCCGGCTTGATGGCAGATGGTGTGACAGAAATTCATGATATTTACCATATTGACCGTGGTTATGATAATCTCGATGAAAAATTAAATGAACTAGGCGCTAAGGTTTGGCGTGAGGAAGTAGAATAGCAGTCTTTGACTGCTTTTTTTGTGTTTTGTGTTAAAATTTAAGTATGATACGAATCGGGATATTAGAGCACGAAAAAGAGACCAAAGACATTGTTTTTGCGTTAGCTAAAGTATTTGATGGAATGGATTGGACTTTCCGTCATTTTTATAAAGCCAGTCAGTTGGCAAAAGCGAGTCAGAATACGGAATTTCAGATCTTTATTTTTGATGAGATGTTTAAAACACCTCGTTTTGAGAGTGTTTTTGTCCACGATCATCCCAATGCTGTGATTATATACTTATGCACTGATCCGAAAAATGTGAAACAAGAAGATTGTCGCTCGCGAATCTTTTATCTGGCTAAAGCCAATCTCTATGACCAAGTTCAAGCTATTGCAGAGTCGCTTTTGGCCCAGGTTCAACAAGCAGACCTCTATATGCTGAATTATGATGGTGTTTGTGTGAATTTGCCTTATGAAGATATTTACTATCTTGAGAAAATGGATAAGATGGTTTATTTTCATACCAAAAAAGGGGAGTTCCATAAACGGACCAATATGTCGGATTTAGAGAAGATCTTTTCGAAATATGGCTTTTTACGAATTCATGTATCCTATATTGTTAATGAAAAACATATTACAGCTTGGTTTAATGATGCGGTGGAGTTAAATGATTCGATTCGCATTCCGATGTCGCGTGCGCAAAAGAGAAAAATTCTTGCCGAACGTAAATCAAAAGCAGTTTAGAGGTGGTCTTGTACCGCCTTTTCTTATGTGCGAATGGTCAATTATGTGATAAAATATCGTTAAAGCAATAAAGGAGAATATTATGAAACTTTTGGCATCGAATTATGATGGAACACTATGTTATGGTGAAAAAGTTATGGAAGAAGATAGCCAGGCAATTACAGAATGGCAAAATGCAGGGAATTTATTCGTGATTGTTACGGGACGTTCTAAAGAATCGCTAGATAAGTATTTAGAACGGGATGGGCTTCATCCAGATTATATTGTGACAAATAATGGTAGTGTGATTTTTGACTCTAAAGGAAATTTATTGAAAAAAGATTGTTTAGATTATGTAACAGCAATTGATACAATTTATATTGCCAAACAAAGCGAAGGGGTTGCCAGTTATGTAGTCAATGATGGATTACATCGTCATCGTATTGTGGTCAACGATAAAATTCGTGACGTACGTTATCCAACTATGAAAGAAGATCTGAGTGAAGAAGAAGTTATGAATTTAACGGAATATTCACAGATTGTGCTTTCTATGGCAAATTCCGATTTGGCTAGTGAAATAACAGAAGAATTCAACTTATTCTTCTCTGAGAATATTGAAGCCTATGCCAACAATTATTGTGTAGATATTGTTGCGAAACACGTTTCGAAAGGAACGGGTTTAGAATATGTAGCTATGTATGCAGATGTAGATATGGATGATGTATATGTCATTGGAAATCTGAAAAAAGATGTTTCGATGCTGGAAATCACACAGAATCGTTATGCATTCTTTACTTCTCCAGAAGAAATTAAACAAATGTGTGAAAAAGAATATACATCGGTTGGAGAATTAGTAAAAGAAATACTTTAGAACATTGAAAGGGGGAATTCACATTGAAAAATGATCTTTTTGATGTGGTTCTAATCGTTCGATTGTTCTTGGACATATTAGCGGTATGGGGCCTGATTTATATGGCCCTTCGCTTGTTTCGTAACAACTATCGAACGATACAAATTTTAAAGGGGATTTTAATCTTATTATTTGTAAAGGGCTTATCCATGGCCTTGGGTTTACAAGCTTTTGGACAAGTTATCAATACCTTTTTACAATGGGGTGTATTGGCAATTATTATCCTCTTTCAACCGGAAATTCGTGGGATGTTGGAAAAATTAGGAAAATCGTCGATCTCTTCTTTGAATATGGATATTACCCGAGAAGAAACTATCTTGATGATTGATGAACTGGTTACCGCTTGTCAACAAATGTCGGCGTCAAAGACAGGGGCTTTAATTACCATCCAACAAACGCAACAATTAACCGATTATGTTAATACGGGTATCCGCATGGATTCGGTTGTTTCGAGTGAATTATTGGGAACGATTTTCCAATATGGAACACCGATGCATGATGGAGCGGTTATTATTCAAGGAAATAAGATAGCGTGTGCAGCTGCCTATTTTCCGCCAACAACGCGTGACTTGCCAAGTAAGTACGGGGCAAGACATCGAGCGGCTGTAGGTATTAGTGAAATCACGGATTCGATAACTATTGTGGTTAGTGAAGAGACGGGTACAATTTCTTTGGCTGTGAATGGTCAGTTGACAAAATATCCGGTAGAAGGCTTACGTCGTTTCTTGATGAATGTGCTGGTACCAAAAGATGATTTAGATTCATCGAATGTCATTATGCGTACCGCAAAACAGCTGGGCTTTTCGCGAAACCGTGATGAGTCACCAAAGAAAACGAAAACAGATGAGAGAATTCAACCCCTTCAAATCGTGGATCTCTATAATATAGGACAGGAGGGTGGTAAACATGGAAAAGCCAGATAAAAAACCTTCTGTGGGCATCCTGCGTTTGGGATATGATCTTTTACAATTTTTATTTTCTAAATTAAACAAACTAGTAGATACCATTGTTTTTTCTAAAAAGGGATCAATTATGATTTCTTTGATTGCTTCGATCATTCTCTGTTTAGGAGCCAATTATAATCAAATTGGAATTCGCTTGTTTAACGATTCCACTGTAGATGCACAAATTCAAGATGTGCGTGTAGAAACGATTTATGATTCTTCAAAGTATGAAGTATCTGGGGTACCAAGTACAGTTACGGTCCATGTAAGTGGAAAAGCAGCAGATATTCAATTGTTTCGATCTCAAGGAGATATAACGGTTGTAGCTGATCTACAAAAGTATGGAGAAGGATCCGTTGTTGTTGATTTGACGGTAAAGAATTTACCAAGTAACTTAAAAGCCGAAGTAAATCCGGCTACAGTTACCGCAACGATTGATAAAAAAGTGACAAAAACATTTACCTTAGCGAGTGAATTGATTGTATCGAGTGATCATAAAGAAACCGATTATGAAACACCTACATTAGATGTGAGTGAAGTATCGATTATGGGAACGCAAGATCAAATTGATTCCATTCGAAAAGTAAAAGCCGTCATTGATGGAAGCAGTGAAGAAGGCAATTTTGAAACAAACGCAACCATTAATGCATATGATGCACAGGGTGAAAGAGTGGATGTTGTTATTGAGCCATCGCAAGTAAAAGCTACTGTGCGATTAAAGAATTCAGAATAGAGGAGGATATTATGGGAAAGTATTTTGGAACCGATGGAGTTAGAGGACGTGCCAATGAAGGTTTGACATTAGATATGTCAATTCGGATTGGACAATACCTTGGATGGTATTACTCAAAGGATAAACATGCGCGTATCTTAGTTGGAAAAGATACTCGTTTATCAGGAGATATGTTTGAATTAGGTTTGGCAGCAGGTGCTACAAGTATGGGAGCACAAGTTTATTTATTGGGCGTATGTCCAACCCCATCTATTAGTTATTTGATTCAAAAAGAACGTTTCGATTGTGGAATCATGGTCAGTGCCAGCCACAATCCATACTATGATAATGGAATTAAAGTCTTTAACCATAATGGGGAAAAGATGGAAGAAGAACTTTTATTAAAAATTGAAGATTACATGGATGGAAAAGTGGAACTTCCTTTAGCAACTGGTGATCATATTGGTGAATTAGTTGAATGGGAAGATGGTTTGGAAATTTATATGTCTTGGTTAAAAGAGACGGTTCCTGTTGATTTATCAGGTATGAAAATTGCCGTGGATCTAGCCAATGGTTCGGCAACAAGTACAGCTGTCGAAACCCTAGATGCCCTAGGAGCTACAGTTGAAGCCATTAATAACTCACCAAATGGAATCAATATCAACAACAAGTGTGGATCAACGCATCCAGAAGGATTACAACGCTTGATGAAAGAAAACGATTATGATATCGGTTTGGCTTTTGATGGTGATGCCGATCGTTTAATTGCTTGTGATAGCGATGGCCGTTTAATCAATGGGGATTATGTATTATACATGTGCTCTAGATATTTAAAATCCATCAATAAATTAAATAAGAACATGTGTGTAACAACGGTTATGGCAAACTTGGGATTATATAAAGCTTTGGATGCCAATAAGATTGATTACATTCAAACACCAGTTGGAGATAAATATGTTTTTGAAGAAATGCAGAAACATGATTATTATGTTGGTGGAGAACAAAGTGGACACATTATTTTCTATGAACATGAAAAAACCGGAGATGGTCTGTTTACTGCTTTACAAATTTTAATGATTATGAAAGATACAGGTAAAACTTTACAAGAATTATGTGATGGCTTATTTATCTATCCGCAATTGTTGGAAAATGTGCAAGTGAAAGATAAAGAACATGCATTGCATGATGCTGGATTAACCCAAGCTATTCAAGAAGTAGCTGATCAATTGGGTGATGAAGGTCGAATCTTAGTTCGTCCAAGTGGAACGGAACCATTGATTCGTGTCATGGTTGAAGCAAAAACAGATGAACTATGTGCAAAATACGTTGGACAAATTGTTCAATATATGAAAGAAAATAACTTTTAGATAGAAAGAGGTGATCTTCTATGAAACGTGTCATTTGTGTTGTAGAAGATGAAAAAGATTTAAACAATCTAGTGGCGCAGTATCTTCGTAAAGAAGGCTATGAAGTTCGTTCCTACTATACCTACGAAGATGCCAATGCGCATGTTGCAGATGATGATGTACATCTTTGGATTCTTGATATTATGTTGGATGATAAGTCCGGATTTGACTTGATTGAAGAAATTCGTCTTCAAGGACCAGAGATTCCGGTTATCTTTATGTCTGCTAGAGATAAAGAATTTGACCGTATCATCGGTTTGGAAAAAGGTAGCGATGACTATATCACAAAACCTTTTAGTCCAAAAGAATTGGTTTTACGGGTGAATAATATTATCAAAAGAGCCTATAAAGACGACAACAATCGCATTAGTATTGATGGATACGAATTGGATGAGGAACAACGTAAGATCTTTTATGACAATGAAGAAATTGAGCTTACCACAAAAGAATTTGATTTGTTGATGATGTTCATTAAGAATAAAGGCATTGCCTTTTCACGTGATAAAATACTGGAAAATGTTTGGGATGAGAATTATTTTGGATCAGATCGTGTGGTAGATGATACTTTACGTCGTCTGCGTAAGAAGTTACCGAATTTGAATATTCACACGATTTATGGATATGGATATCGACTTGGCTAATGAAAAAGATCGCAAACTATTTTAAAAGATTATCCCTTACGCAACAAATTATATTGATTATTCTTTCTTTTGTGATTTTCTTTTTTGCTTTCTTCTTCCTGTTTTTATCAGGCAATATTGATCGAACGATTTCTGTGCAAATGTATGATTTGATGGAGAGTCGACAAGAGTCTATTGTTACGATTTTAAAGTCAGACAGTTCGCCACAAGACAAAACGGATTATTTTAAAATTGCTGTAGATAAGTATCAAATCAATTGTTTAATTGATGGTGATTCTATTCAAATGTTGGGCAAACCGAATCAAAAGAGTTTTGATGCGGATTTGAAACGCGCAATGATTGAAAAAGCTGCCTTGGTTCGTAAAAATGGAAAAGTGGAACAAGGTACGATTCGTAAACGGACGAATTCGTATTATTATCGTTTATGTCAAGTTCGTACAAAAAACGGAAATTATGTACTGGCTAGTTTCATGGATGACAGCTATTCAGAGATCTTACGTAGTTCTTTGGTTGACTCTACGTTTGATTTAACGATTTTTGCCTACTTTATCATGTTGTTGATTATGATGATATGGGTCTATTCGATTATTCATCCTTTGAATCAAATCAAGCTCTATATTGAACAGGTTAAAATGGGTAAAGAAGTTGAACTTCATGTGAATCGTAAAGATGAAATTGGAGAAGTAGCCGATGCCTTAGTTACGATGAAGGAAGACTTAACGAAACAAGAAAAAGCAAAAGAGGAAATGATTCACAATATTTCGCATGACTTGAAAACGCCAATTGCGACGATTAAGTCGTATGCGGAATCTATTAAAGATGGAATTTATCCTTACGGAACGATGGAAAAAAGTGTAGATGTTATTATCGAAAATGCACAGCGTTTGGAAGATAAAGTTCATAACCTTTTGTATTTAAATCGTGTTGAGTATTTAGTGACAAGTGATGCCGAAGGGGTTTTGACCAACATGAAAGATGTGGTCGAAGAAGTACTTCTTAATTCAGCTGTCATTCGTAAGGATATTGAAATTCAAACCGACATTGAAGAAGTGTTCTTTGATGGTTTATTAGAATCATGGCGTGTAACGATTGAGAATATCATGGAAAATGCTTTTCGTTATGCGAAATCTTATATAAAGATTGAAGTGCATGAAAATGATTTGAAGATTTCCAATGATGGGCCAAAAATGGATGAAGATCGCATTGAGACTTTATTCCACCCTTATGAAAAAGGGGAAGGTGGTCGTTTTGGCCTTGGTCTATCTATTGTCGATAAAGTTGTAAAAGCGAACCATTATCGGGTGCGTGGTTTTAATACTGAAGATGGGGTATGCTTTGAGATTTATCGTGATGTTCCGAATAAAAAAGATCATCGTCGGCGGAATCAGCGACAAAAAAATAAAAAAGAAAATTACTTGATGTAAAACAGGTGTTTCTTTTGACTTCATGGATTTTCCGCCTTATAATCTTGATGAAGACATGGAAAAGGACATGGATAAAAGATTCCGCTTCTAGAGAAAAAGTGGTTGGTGAAAACTTTTGGAAGAACTTTTATTTACTACCTTGGAGTTGCCCTCGAAAGAGTGAGCCGTATTTCTTGCGTTAAAAGAACGAAAGTGCATAGTAGATGAAATCTATTATGAACTAAGGTGGTACCGCGTATGAAACGTCCTTAGATGAGGACGTTTTTTTTATGGAAAGAAGGAGAACAAAATGGCTTTAGTAAATTTTACAGAAGATGAACATTTAGAAGTGTTAAATCACTCTTGTGCCCATTTGTTGGCGCAAGCCGTTCGTCATTTATTCCCAGATGCAAAATTTTGGGTAGGTCCAGTTGTAGCAGAAGGATTCTATTATGATATGGATCTTGGAGATCATACTTTGACCGATGAAGATCTAGAAAAGATTTCTAAAGAAATGAAGAAATGTGCCAAAGCAGATAAACGTATTGTACGTCAAGAAATCAGTCGTGAAGAAGCTTTGGAACGTTTTAAAGATGATCCATATAAAGTTGATTTGATCAATCGTATGGAAGATGGAACAAATATTTCCATGTATACACAAGGTGATTTTACGGACTTGTGCCGTGGACCTCATGTGGAAAGCACAAAGAAATGTCGTTATTTTAAATTGTTGAAACATTCTGGGGCTTACTGGAAAGGTGATGCCAACAATAAGATGTTACAACGTGTTTATGGGGTATGTTTTGATTCCAAAGAAGACTTGGATGCTTATCTAGAAACTTTAGAAGAAGCTAAGAAACGTGACCATAAGAAATTAGGAAAAGAACTTGGTTTATTTACGATTAGTGAATATGCACCTGGTATGCCTATCTTCTTGCCAGATGGAATGATTCTTCGTAATATCTTGGAACAATACTGGTATGAAGAACATGCCAAAGAAGGTTACCAATTCATTAAGACACCAATTATGATGTCAAAAGAGTTATGGGAACTAAGTGGACACTGGGATCATTATAAAGACAATATGTACACTTCTATGGTTGATGATCGTGAATTTGCCATCAAACCAATGAACTGTCCTGGTGCTTTGTTGGTATATAATTCAACATTGCATTCATACAAAGACTTGCCTTTACGTTTAGGTGAACTTGGTCAAGTGCATCGTCATGAAGCAAGTGGAGCTTTAAATGGTTTATTCCGTGTACGTACTTTTACCCAAGATGATGCGCACTTATTTGTAACGCCTGATCAATTGGAAGATGAAGTAAAACGGGTATTGGAATTGGTTGATCGTATCTATTCGGTATTTGGTCTTCCTTATGAAATCGAATTATCTACACGTCCAGAAAGTGGATATATTGGTTCAGAAGAAATTTGGGATGCTTCTGAAAAAGCCTTGGCACAAGCTTGTGTACATGCTGGTAAAGAATATGCGGTAAATCCTGGAGATGGAGCATTCTATGGTCCTAAGTTGGATATCCATATCAAAGATAGTTTGGGTCGTGTTTGGCAATGTGGTACGGTTCAATTGGATATGAACTTACCAGAACGTTTTGAATGTAAATATGTGGATGCTGATGGAACGAAGAAAACACCAATTATGTTACACCGTGTTGTTTATGGATCAGTTGAACGTTTCATTGGAATCTTGATTGAACACTTTGGTGGTCACTTCCCATTATGGATGGCTCCACATCAAATTGCCGTTATTCCGGTTCATCATGAAAAGCATTTAGCTTATGCACAAAAAGTTGTTGAAGCGCTTCAAGCAAATGGTTTACGTGTAGATTTAGATGCGCGTAATGAAAAACTGGGTTACCGTGTTCGTGAAGCTCAAATTAAGAAAGTTCCTTATCAAATCGTTGTAGGTGATGGGGAACAAGAACAAGGAACGGTTACTATTCGTAAGAGTGGATCACGTGATAGTCAAACACTTTCTTTGGATGAAGCAATTGAAAAATTTACGACTGAAGTAAAGGAAAAATGTATTGCTGTTAAGTAGTTTTTAGCCCGAGAAATCGGGCTTTTTTTGTGTTTTAGCAGACTTCGGTGAACTTTGCTAAAAAAGGCTTGCATATATAAATGGAATGAGTATAATAACAATTAGCAGTCAGATATTGCTAGTGCTAAAAGGAGGTTACTTTATGATTCAACCATTACATGATTATGTTTTATTGAAGAAAGAACAAGAGGAAAAAACAACTGCAAGTGGAATTATTCTTACAAGCGGAAAAGAAAAATCTAAATTTGCGACTGTTGAAGCAATTGGTACAGGCGTAGAAAAAGCCGACTACAAAGCTGGGGATAAAGTATTATTCCGTGAATATGCAGGAACAAATATTAAATTAGATGATGAAGAATTCGTCGTTATTAAAGACGAAGATATTATTGCGGTCAGCAAATAGAGGAGGATATACATTATGACAAAAGAAGTACGTTTTTCAAAAGATGCACGTGAGTCAATGTTAAAAGGTGTTAATACACTAGCAAATGCAGTTCGTGTAACACTTGGTCCAAAAGGACGTAATGTTGTATTGGAAAAAGAATATGGTAGTCCATTAATCACAAACGATGGTGTTAGCATCGCTAAAGAAATCGAATTAGAAGACAAATTTGAAAACATGGGTGCTAAATTGGTTTATGAAGTCGCAAATAAAACCAATGATACAGCTGGTGATGGAACAACTACAGCTACAATTTTAGCGCAATCTATGATCGAAAATGGTTTGCGTCAAGTGGATCGTGGAGCAAATCCTGTTTTGATGCGTGAAGGAATTGAAAAAGCCAGCCATGCTATCAGTCAATATATTTTGGAAAATGCGAAAAAAGTAGAAGATTCCAAAGATATTGCCAGTGTTGCTACGATTTCAAGTGGATCTGAAGAAATTGGTCAAATTATTGCCCAAGCAATGGAAAAAGTAGGTCGTGATGGCGTTATTTCTACGGATGATTCAAATGGTTTTGAAACAGAATTAGAAATTAGCGAAGGTATGCAATACGATAAAGGATACATTTCACCTTACATGGTTAGTGATCGTGAAAAGATGGAATGCGTAATGGAAAATCCTTATGTATTAGTTACCGATCAAAAGATTAATAATGTTCAAGAAATCTTGCCTTTATTGGAACAAATTGTTCAAAGCAATCGTAGCTTGTTGATTATTGCGGATGACTTAGAAAATGAAGTTGTCTCTACATTGGCTTTGAATAAATTACGTGGTACTTTCAATGTCGTTGCTACTAAGGCTCCTGGTTTTGGTGATAACCAAAAAGCCCAATTGGAAGATATTGCTATTTTGACAGGTGCTACATTCTACTCAAAAGATTTGAATATGGAATTAAAAGACATGACTTTAAATGAATTGGGTAATGTAAAACGTTTGGTTGTTACAAAAGATAATACGACTATGATTGGTGGAGCTGGAAATAAAGAAGCTGTTGCTGATCGTGTAAAAGAAATCCAAGCTCAAGTAGAAAACACAAAGAGTGAATACGATAAGAAACGTATGTTAGAACGTTTGGGTAAATTATCAAATGGTGTTGCTGTTATTAAAGTTGGTGCAGCTACAGAAACCGAATTAAAAGAAAAGAAATTGCGTATTGAAGATGCTTTGAACTCAACACGTGCTGCTGTTAGCGAAGGTATTGTTATTGGTGGTGGTGCATGTTTAGTTAGTGCATATGTTGCTTTAAAAGACCAAGTTAAATCCGATGTCGTAGATGTTCAAAAGGGTATTAAGATTGTCTTTGATGCACTTCTTGCACCTATTGCACAAATTGCGGATAATGCTGGATATAACAGTGAAGAAATTGTTGAGACACAAAAGACGCAAGAAGCAAACTATGGATTTGATGCAAAACATGGTAAATGGGTAGATATGTTTGAAACAGGTATCATTGACCCAGCTAAGGTTACACGTAATGCATTAATGAACTCAGCTAGTATTTCGGCTTTATTCATTACTACAGAAGCTGGTGTGGCTAAGATTCCTGAACCAGAACAACCTGCACCTGCTATGCCTCAAGGAATGTACTAAAATGCAAGAGGGACTCATTGAAATGAGTTCTTCTTTTTTTTATAATTGATTCGGTGATGAAAATGAAAACAATTTGGATTGCGACATCAAATCTTCATAAAGTGGAAGAGTTTCAAACGATGTTGGGAAAAGATGTCAAAGTAAAATGCTTAAAAGATCTGGATCAAGATATTGAGATTGTCGAGAATGGTAAAACCTTTGAAGAAAATGCCTTAATTAAGGCTCGTAGTTTATATGCCGTTCTAAAAGAACCAGTATTAGCGGATGATTCGGGTTTAGAAGTTGATGCGATGAATAAAGCACCGGGCGTTTATTCGGCACGCTGGATGGGGAAAGATACGCCTTATTCCATTAAAAACCAAGCTATCATTGATGCCGTAAAAGGCAAAGAGAGAACTGCTCGCTTTGTCTGTGTGATTGCCTATATTAATGAAGCTGGGCAAGAAAAGACTTATCGGGGAACCATTGAAGGTTTGATTCATGACAAGATTGAAGGAAATAATGGTTTTGGCTATGATCCAATCTTCTATTATCCGCCTTTTAAGACGACTACAGCCAATGTTAGTGAAGAAATGAAAAATAGTGTATCACATCGTGGAAGAGCGCTAGCAGCCTTTTTAAAGGACTGGGAGGAACAAAAATGATTCATGTAGTTTTATTTGAACCGGAAATACCGGGAAATACGGGCAATATTATTCGTACTTGCATGGCAACGAATAGTATTTTGCATTTAATTGAACCTCTGGGTTTTTCTATGGATGAGAAGCATTTAAAACGTGCTGGTATGGATTATGCGAAAGATTGTGATATTCGTATCCATAAAAACTGGGAAGACTTTGTGGAAAAGAATCCTGCCGAACATTATTTTTATATGACAAGATATGGAAAAAAAGCGCCAAGTGATTTTGATTTCACAAAAGAAGAGGGCGATATTTATCTGATTTTGGGAAAAGAGAGTACTGGGATCGATCGTAGAATCTTAAAACATCATCAAGAAACTTGTATGCGCCTTCCCATGGTTGCCAGTGCACGTTCCTTGAATTTATCCAACTGTGCAGCAATTATTGTCTATGAAGTATTACGTCAACTCGATTATCCGGGTTTATCGAATACCGAAGTGCTAAAAGGGAAAGATTTTTTAGATACAATCGAAGATTAAGGCAAGGTCGTATGACCTTGTTTTTTAGTGTAAGCGTTCTCTCTGAGAAAAAAGCTGAAAAAACAGGAAAAAAGTCCTTTTGGGAAAAAGTACATGGTTTCCGAAAATATCACATATTTTTCCATAATTCAACAAGACCCCCTTTATTTAAAGGGGCTTATCCGAAATAAGCCTCACAAATTTTGTGAATGTAGTCCAATATGGACTGAATTTATTTGCCCCTGGGCAAAAGCTATGTTAAGGTTGGGCATGTTGAAGAGGTGATTGGATGAAATTTATCGAGAAACATAACAAATTACTAGCTGTAGCTTTATGTGCTTGTACAGTTGGAACAGCTGCACAATCCGTTCATGCATTTGAAACTAAGCCAGGTTGGCATGGTCAAGGTAAAGATCGTTACTACATTCAAGCTTCAAACCGTAAAGAGGCTACTGGATTAACAGAAGTTAACGATAAATTATATTATTTTGATAAAGATGGAGATATGCAATTTGGATGGCAAACCGTTGCCAACAATACATATTACTTCACATCAGATGGTACAGCTGCTACTGGAAAGACTGCTGTCTCAGGTACTGTATATAATTTCCAAAAAGGTGGAAAATTGTATAAAGGTTGGTCTAACGATGGAAAGTATTATGACAATAATGGTTTCAAGAAGACTAACGACTGGGTAGAAGAAGATGGCGTAAACTACTATGTTGATGAAAATGGAACAAAGAAGACTGGTTGGCAAGATATCAACGGTCAAAAATTCTACTTTGATCAAGATGGTAAAAAAGTTACTGCAACTTCCATGGATATTGATGGAACAAACTACACGTTCAATGAAGATGGTACTTTAAAAACTGGTTGGTCAGATGACTCAAACAACTACTTTGTAGATGGAGTTAAACAAACTGGTTACCAAGTCATTGATGACAATGCGTATTTCTTTAATGCAGATGGTTCAAAATCTATAAACGAAAACAATGTTGGTGATGGTGGTTACTACACTGGTGCTAATGGAGAAATCTATGATACACAAGCCGATATTGAAAGAAGAGCTGCTGAACAAGCTGCCGCTGAAAAGGCTGCCGCTGAAAAAGCTGCTGCAGAGAAAGCTGCCGCTGAACAAGCTGCTCAACAACAAGCTGCTGCTCAACAACAAGCTGCAGCACAACAACAGCAACAAGCTGCTGCACAACAACAAGCTGCAGCACAACAACAGCAACAAGCTGCTGCTCAACAACAAGCTGCGCAACAACAAGCTGCTCAACAACAGCAACAACAAGCTGCTGCTCAACAACAACAACAGCAACAAGCTGCGCAACAACAGCAACAACAACAAACTACAACTACTACTAATTCAAGCAAATCAGCTGCAATCGCTGCTGCTGCTCTAGCTCAAGTGGGACGTACACAAGACTGTACAATGTTAGTTACAAATTCATTGGCTGCTGTAGGAATTAACTTCCATGATTGGCCAGAAGGATATTTAAGCTTAGGTGCTACTACTAGCAACCCAGTTCCAGGTGACATCATTGTTTACTCAGGACACGTTGCTGTTTACATCGGAAACGGACAAGCTGTTCATGGTGGATGGTTAGGAAGCCAAACAGTTGTTGCATCTGTTTCTTGTGACAAAGCATTAATTGCTTACGTACATATTGCATAAGTAATATACAAAGAGGACTTTGTTCCTCTTTTTTTTTGGAGGAAAGAAATGAGAATAATTTCGTCAGATAAATTTACGAATGTGAATGCTTCTTTTCGTACGATGGTTCCTTTAGAACGATCTACGATTACGAAAATGAATCTGTTGTTATATATGATTCGACAAAAAACCGAGAAGTTTCCCACCAAACAAGCTTTAACGACGGCTTTAGTAAATAACTATGCCACAAAAGCAGGTGCTAGTTTAACTAGTTTTGGCAATCAGCTTTTATTTGATCTTCGCTTTCAATGGATAAGACCGGATTGGATTGCGGATGAAGGGTATGAAAAACGCGTTTGTCTATGCATGGAAGAAATCTTAGAACATCCGCTTTTTGATCAAGCAGGTTTAGATGAAGCAAAGTACATGTTAGAAAATCGCTTATTGCGCCAAATGGATGATCCCAATGCCTTGAGTTTATTGACCGCTTTTTCTTTAGTGGATAAAGATTCTTCTTTATCTATTCCAGTCCAAGGATCTTTGGATGATCTTGAGAAAATTACCTTAGAAGAAATGGAAGAATTGTATGCACAAATACAAAAAAAGCCAAAACATGTTTATGCTTGTGGCGTAATTAGCGAGCCTATGAAGGCGTTTTTGGCTAAGTATGATAGTTGTGAACCATTAAAAAATGACTATACGCTATTTTCAAGTGATCAATTCTATACAGAAGAGAAAGCAATGGATATATCTCAAACGAGTATTTCGCTTTTGTATCAAACGCAAGTTGCTCTTGATTCTGATTTGTACTTTCCTTTATTAGTGATGAACGCTTTACTAGGACAGGCTCCTAATTCTATGCTTTTTACGGAAGTTCGGGAAAAGAACAGTTTCTGTTATTCAATTTACAGTCAATTGATTCGCTTTGATGGTGTTTTATATATTTCCACAGGTACTAATCGAAAATCTATTGCTCCTGTTTTAGAGGAAATTGATCGGCAAATCCAACGCCTTCGTGAAGGTGATTTTTCTTTGGAACAAATGGATATTGCGAAAAAGGATTTAAAAGATGGTCTTGTATCGGGACAAGATAGTGGTATTTCTTTAATAGAACAACAATTCTTAGATGATTTACTTGGTCGACAAACATGCTTAGAAGAGCGTTTAGCAGCTATTGATGCGGTAAGTGTAGAACAAATTCAAGAAGTTGCGCAGCAATTAAAAGCTTTTGCACAAGCTATCATCGAGGAGGCGGATGATGAAACAGTATAATATGACAATCCAAGAGAAAACCTTGGCCAATGGTTTACATATGATTTTGGTTCATAAACCAGGGTATTATCGTTCTTTATGTACTTTGGCAACGGATGCAGGAGGGTTTGATCTCGTTCAATCTTATGAAGGAGAACAGCTGCACTACCGCACAGGGTGTGCCCATTATTTGGAACATCAGATGTTTCGTTATCATGGTTTAGATGTAACGGAAGAATTTGCGAAAAATTCGGCAAGTACAAATGCCTTTACTTCTTTTAATAAAACGGCTTATTATTTTCAAACGACTTCGGATATTCAAGCTTCCTTAGAGCTTTTATTAAACTTTGTGGAAGAATTGGATATTGATGCGGAATCGGTAGAGAAAGAGCGTGGAATCATCTTAAGTGAGTATGATATGTATGACCAACAGCCCGAACAAAGACTGTTTAAAGAAACGTGGCGTTCTTTATATAAAAACCATCCTTTACGAATTGATGTGCTGGGGAACCGGGAAGATATTCAAGAAATGTCTGTAGAAGATTTACAGAAGTTCTATAAGTATAATTATGATCCTAGTCGCTTAACGTTGATTGTTGTTACGGGAAAAGATATTGATGAAATTGAATCTTGGGTTACAGCTCATCAGGCTGAAGTTCCTTCTAGAATTGATGGGGAAGTCAAACGAATTATTCCATCGGAAGACGCTTTGGTGAACCGGTCACATACGGAATTAGAAATGGATATTTCTATGCCTTATGTTTGTGTAGCGTACAAGTTTGAGGCAGAAAAGGATATTCAATTGGCACTGAAAAAAGATTTTGCGATTCAGATGGCTTTAGATGCCCTAATGAGCCCTTTAAATCCAAAATACCAGTCTTGGTTAGACCAGAAGATTATCACGCAGCTAGCGGGCGCAGAATGCGATATTACAACCGATCATGCGTATTTGCTCTTTTATGCTCAAACACCGAAAGTAGAAGCGTTTATAGAGCTAGTGAATGAACTTGTCAAAGATTTGGGACAAAGTCTAACGCAAGAGAATTACCAGGCTTTAAAGGCAAGAACCATTGCATCGAATATTCGTGGTCTTGATGCGTTTGAGAATTTGGCGATTGAATTATTAGAAGCGAAGATCATTGGTTATGATTATTGGCAGCATTTAAATTTAGTTAATGAAGTATCGAAATCAGAGATTGAAGAACTTCTTCAAACACTCGATTTCACAAATCAAACAATTACTACGATTTTGCCTAAAGCATCTAAATCGTAATAAAACATGTAATTTAGACATTGTAAACGCTATGAAAATGAGAGAATCAGGTTGATTCTCTCATTTGTTTATATATTTTAAATCCGTATGATGTAGATAAAGGCAGGTGATAAAAATGGTTAAAGTCCAATACCGGATAGGAGATTAGTTTATGAATGTTTTTTGTGTAGTAGGACAGATTGAGCAGTTGCCTTCGTTGAAGGAAACTGCCAATGGAATTAAAACTTGTAATGTCATGATTAAGACAGAACGAGCTTTCGCAAATAGTGATGGGGAATATGAGATGGATCATATTCTGATTGAAGTATGGCGAGGGCTTGCCGAAACGATTGCGAATGTTGCGCAGATTGATGATTTGATTGCTGTTAAAGGTCGTGTGGCATCTCGCAAAGTAATAAAAGACGACCGAACCTTTTATAATTATGCATTTGTAGCAGAAAAAATTGATTTTTTATCTTCGAAAGTTTAAAAAAAGCTGTTTTTCAACAGCTAAATATTTGTGAAGGAATGGAAACGATGCTAATTTTGCCGTGATTTACTTGCAATCGTTTACTTCCTTCCAAATTGTTCATGTAATCCTTCGGTAATAGCTTTAGGTATACGTACATTTTCCGTAAATGGGTTTACAACGATTGCGTGAACATTTTTTGCATCTACAACATACGCTAAGCAATCGACAAAAGCTATAGATTCCCATTCAACCTTTGTGTATTCATCAAGTGCTTCTTCCGTTGATGAAAAAACAGGGTAGAAACGATTTCCATCCATGTCGGCTAAAATATCAGGTTCGCCGTCTTCAAAACATGGAATGTATACTCGATTTGAGACGAGCGTCTGTAGCATGTCAACTAAATGATCGTCATCTTGGTTTTGACCGTATGCTTGTAGTTTTTCTTTGATAATATCCATTAGTCTATCCTTTCTAAAAACATATACAATTCGTTTACCTCCTTTTTGACGAGCTGTATATCTTATTGTGTTCAATTAAATCCAAATTCTATATCTAATATCTAATATCAAATATCTAATAAAAAGAGGCCAAAGCCTCTTTTTATTTGCATAGAATTAACGATTGTAGAATTCAACAACCAACAATTCATTGATAGGCTGAGAAGTAAATAACTCACTACGTTCTGGATAACGTACATAAGTACCTTTTTTCTTGTCAGCATCGAATGAAACAAAATCAACAGTAGCAACAGATGCTTCTAATGCATCGTTGATTGAACTCAAATTCTTTGAACGTTCACGAACTTCGATTTCTTGTCCTGGTTTCACTTGGAAACTAGCGATATCGACTTTCTTACCATCTACTAAGATGTGTCCGTGGTTAACTAATTGACGAGCTCCACGACGTGTACGAGCTAATCCCATACGATAAACAATGTTGTCCAAACGACTTTCCAACATGATTAAGAAGTTTTCACCAGCAGCTCCTGGTTTTTTACTTGCTTTAGCATACGTGTTAGCAAATTGTTTTTCGCTTAATTGGTACGTATGACGAATACGTTGTTTTTCTTGTAATTGTAAACCGTAGTTTGTTAATTTTGGACGACGTCCATTTCCGTGTTGACCTGGCGCATAGTTACGACGAGTAAGTTCTTGTCCTGTTTCCAAGATAGAGAAATCTAAACGACGAGACTTTTTCCAAGTACTTCCTGTGTTTCTTGACATAAGTTTCCTCCTATTGTTTTTCTGCAAAACAATAACAGTACAAATCACCACAAGGTGTGTTATAAAAGATGTTTTCTTCTATTCAGCTATTAGTTACTCACATCGCTATTGCTTATAACGCATATCTCTTGGCTTTGTATGCTGCTATCAATTTATGCTTTAGTATCATATCAAAGCTAGTAGTGAAAATCAAGAAATATTCGTGGAAACTAAAGATAAGTTTTGCTATAATAGCAATAGCTTTGTGTAGGAGGATTAGGAATGGAAAACGTCATGCAGTTTATCACTTTTATTCAAGAAAAAACTTCTTTAACAGTTCTTATTTATATATGTATCGCAATTTTGATATTGGTTTTGCTAACAATGATTTCAAACTCGATGCGCAGAAGAAAAGCCGCTAGTCGTTTTGAAGAATTAGAAAAAGAAGTGAATGAAGTTCGCAATAATTCATTGGATTATAAATTTAATAAAGCCAAAGCATTCTCAAAAGCGAATGCGGATATTATGGAAAGAGTCAATGAGTTATCCCCAAAATATAAGATTTGTATTAAAGGTATGGATGACTGTGATACTTTATGTGAACGCGCAAACGATTACCTTGATGGGCATCGTACCAAAAAAGCGATGCGTACAATGGATGAATTGGAAACATGTTTAGATGATGCAAGAGAGAGAATTCGTATTGTAACGAAAGCTTTAGATAATATTCTTGAAAAAGAAACCGAAGTACGTGATTTTGCGAATGCTTTAAAAGAACGTTTTGCTTCCGTTAAAACAGTTTACCAAAACAATCGTCCTGCTTACTTTAAGGCTACGACCTATTTTGATTCTCGTATTCAAGAAATTGAAAATGAATTTACCAGCTTTGAAGAATGGATGTATGCCAGTGAATTTAATAAAGCCAAAGATGAAGGCGACAAGATTGCCAAAGAAATCGATGTGGTTTCTAGTGAAGTAGCTTCTTGTCCAGATTTATATGAACGTGCGATGGCTATCATCCCAGCTGCTGTGAATGAAATTCGCGAAAATGAAGCTGAATTAACGAAAGCCAATGTAGATTTGGCTTATTTGGAAACAGATAAGAAATTAAATACGGTATCCGAAAATCTACAAGCATCGATTCATTTGATTGATATTGGTAATTTAGCCGATGCCCAAATGGTATTAAGTGATATTACCGATACAATTTTGAATCTACAAGATCAAATGAATGCAGAAAAAGATGCCTATAATGAAATTCATGATGGTTTGGCTCAAAATGTTATTTCGGTAGATGAAATTGATGTGCAATTGAATGAAATCAAAACTTTATATGGAAACATTCGTGATCGTTTTGGTTTGGAAGACTGGACACATCGTTTTGCCCTTGCTGATGAACAGATGAATAACTTAAAAGAAGCTTGTGCCTTAATTCAAAAAGAACTAGATGAAGACAAGATGCCTCGTGTTGATGTGATTCACTATTATCGTGAATTTGCCAACGATATAGAAGAATTTAAAGGTCAAGTTAATGATATGAAGACGAAATTGTTGAACGCAAGTAGTGATGAATCACGTGCGAAAAAACAATTGGTTAAACTTCAATTGATTTTAAATGAAGTTCGTCTAAATGCAGCTACACGTAATTTACCAAGTGTATCGAGCCAGTTTGATGAAGATATTAAACAAGCGGAAGACATGATTAGTCGTGTTCAAGTTGTTTTATCGCATTCACCACTTGATGTTCCAACTTTGAATTCGGATCTACAAGATGCAATTGATTTTGTTTATAAACTTTACAACAATGCCAATAACTTAATTGGGGTTGCGGTTATGGTTGAAAATGCCATCGTATTTGGTAACCGTTTTAGAAGTACCTATCCTTCTATGAATACGGACTTAACGCGTGCGGAATTATGTTTCCAAAATGGGGAATATACGCGTGCTCTAAAAATTGCCATTCAAGCTATTGAAAACTTACACCCAGGAACTTATGAGAAATTAATCGCCCGCAAAGATCCTGCTGTGATGAATCAGGCTTAAGCAATGATTTATTTTGATAATTCTTCAACGACCTCTGTAGCACCAGAGGTCCTTGATGTTTATAAACAAGTCCTTTCGGATGTTTATGCCAATCCAGATAGTCTACATGCTTTAGGGCGTAAAGCAAGTAGTTTAATGGAGAAGTCGCGTGTGCTAATTGCTGGTTATCTTCATGTAAAACCTCAAGAAATTATTTTTACTGGTAGCGCAAGTGAAGCTAATACCATGGCTGTTGTTGGGTATGCCCTCGCAAACCAGTCGCGTGGAAAACATATTTTAATAAGCTGTGTAGAACATCCTTCCCTGGATCATTCGGCGGACTTTTTAAGTGAACTTGGCTTTGAAGTAGAGAAGATGCCTATCAATGAAGAAGGAATCGTTACAGCCCAAGAGGTGCAAAAAAGAATGCGTAAAGATACGATTTTAGTATCTACAATGCATGTAAATAATGAGATGGGGGCTATCAATCCAATTCGTGAAATTGAAAAGGTTGTACATAGTCATCCGACTTGTGCTTATCATGTGGATTGTGTGCAAAGCTTTTCTAAGTTGGATATTCCTTTTGAGAGCTTAGATATGGCAACCATTTCAGCGCATAAGATTCATGGCTTAAAGGGCTCTGGTCTATTGATGAAAAAAGAGAAGTGTCAATTAAAGCCAGTTGTACAAGGTGGCCAACAAGAACAAGGTCTTCGTGGGGGAACGCAAAATGCCCCAGCCGATATTGTTTTGGCAAAAACGATTCGTTTGGCTTTAGAAGAACAATCGGAAGTATATGCCAAGGTTTCTAAAATCAATCAATATCTTCGTCAAGAACTTAGTAAGATTGAAGGGGCACATATCAATAGCCCAGATGCAGCACTGCCTTTTATTTTAAATATTGGCTTTGACCAGTTAACGAGTGAAGTTCTTTTAAATGCCTTGGATGCAAAAGGAATATGTGTATCGGCTAAGAGTACTTGTTCTTCGCATTCAGCCAATGAGTCAGCTACATTATTAGCGATGGGAAAATCAAAGAAAGCGGCAACGCATATGATTCGTTTATCTTTTTCTAAGTACAATACTTTAGAAGAAGCAAAAGAATTTATTAAAGACTGTAAGGAGATTATAAGAGATTATGGCTTATCACTATGATCATATTTTGATTCGTTATGGCGAATTATCATTAAAAGGAAAAAACCGAAATACATTTATTAAACAGTTATACCAAAATGTTCGTAAAGCCTTATCTGGCTTTCCAAACTTAGAATATGAGAAACAACACGATCGCATGTATATTTATTTACATGGGGAAAATGCAGATAAAGTCAGTGATGTTTTATCTTGTGTCTTTGGGATTTCTTCTTTTTCCCTTGCGGTAAAAGTGGAATCCGATATGGATAAGATCATCCAAGCGGCCAAAGATAGTGTGGATTTAACAACTTTCCATACTTTTAAAGTTGCAGCTCGTAGATCGGATAAAATGTTCCCATTTATCAGTGATCAAATTAATCGAAAAGTCGCAACAGAAATCTTAAAAAATAGCGATTGGAAAGTAGATGTACATCATCCAGATGTGAAGATTGTGGTTGAAGTACATAAAGAAGCAACATATATTATGACCAATCGAATTGCCGGTGCTGGAGGTTATCCAGTTGGTGTTGGTGGCAAGGCCATGGTTTTATTAAGTGGGGGAATTGATTCACCAGTTGCCAGCTATTTGATGATGAAACGTGGTGTGCATATTGAAGCGATTCACTTTGCGGCACCACCTTATACAAGTCAAAATGCCCAAGAAAAAGTTTTAAAACTAGCTTCAATGATTAGTGGTTATCAAGGAGAAATTTTGGTTCATGTGGTTCCATTTACGAACCTTCAATTAGCTATTTATCAACATGCCGATGAAAGTTATGCGATTACTTTAATGCGTCGTATGATGATGCGAATTGCCAGTGGCTTAGCGCAAAAACGTCATGCGCAAGCTATCGCAACAGGAGAGTCGGTTGGACAAGTAGCTAGTCAGACTTTAGAGAGTATGCAGACGATTAATGCGGTGACAAATATGCCAATATTGCGTCCGGTTGTTTGTATGGATAAAGTGGAAATTATTGATTTGGCTCGTAAGATTGGTACGTATGAAACTTCCATCTTGCCTTATGAAGATTGTTGTACGATTTTTGATCCAAAGAATCCGGCTACAAAACCACGTATTGATCGTTGTGAAAAATATGAAGCACGTTGGGATTGGCAGTCGATGGTTCAAGATTGTATTGATCAATGTGAAGAAATTGTTGTTCGACCAGAAGTTGAACAAGAAGATTTATTTTAATAGGGTGATTTTTTCACCCTTTTTTAGGAGGAGTCTATGTTACGTTGTCCCATCTGTCAGGAAAAACTTGAAAAAAGCGATAGACAATTTGTATGCCCCAATCATCATAGCTTCGATATAGCGAAACAAGGTTATGTGAATTTATCTTTGAAACAAAAGAAGAATCAAGGGGATAATAAAGCCATGGTACAAGCACGTACACATTTTTTAGAAAAAGATTATTATGTCTTTATGCGACAAGAAGTCTTGGACTTGTTGAAAAAATATGAAATTCATTCCCTGATTGATTTAGGTTGTGGACAAGGTTATTACACTTCGATGTTTCAAAGCGTCTGTGATCCATGTTTTGGGGTAGATCTGAGTAAAGAGGCCGTCCTTTATGCAGCGAAACAAAATAAAAATATTCAGTATTTAGTCGCTTCGATTTATGATTTACCATTTGAAGATGCTTGTTGCGATGGTGTTACATCCATTTTTGTCGGACAAGCTGATCAAGAAGTACATCGGGTTTTAAAAGACCAAGGTGTATGGATTACCGTAGGACCAGGACCGAGACATTGTTGGGAATTAAAAGAAAAACTGTATCAAACCGTTTTAGAAAATCCGGAAGAACAAGATACAAAAGAGGGATTTGTCTTAGTCGAGAAAAAACACATTCAAAAACAGGAAAAGGTGGATGAGCTTTGGAACTTGTTGGAAATGACACCATATCGGTATAAAAGTCCCAAAGCAGGTCTAGAAGCTGTGAAGAATTGTTCTTCTTTGGATGTGACGTTTGAATTTGTGATTCGTTGTTGGAGAAAAATATGAAAACTAAAATAAAAAAATGGGGAATTAATGGAGAAGGAATCGCATATAAGAATAAGAAGCCAGTTTTTATTCCTTATGTTCTTCCCAATGAAGTAATTGAATATCATATCGTAAAAGAAAAACCACGTTTTATGCTTGGAAAAATGGATAAGTTGATTGAAAAATCCAGTCGTAGAAGATATCCTATGTGTCCAAAATGGAAAAGCTGTGGGGGTTGTGCTTTAATGCATGTGCAATATAAAGAGCAATGTAAGATGAAAGAGCAGATTGTCAAAGAATCTTTACGCAAATATGCCAATTATCAAGGAAAAGTGGAACTCCTCATGAAAAATCCTAATCCTTTAGGCTATCGAAATCTTTGTAAATTTGTTTTGAAAAAGGAACAAGGCGTTTGGTGCAGTGGCATGTATGCTACCAATTCCCATGACTTTGTAGCGATTGATCGCTGTATGATTCATGAAAAGAAAATCGAAGAAGTTCGAAGCCAATTATTGGCACTGATGAATCAATACGAAGTAGAAGGTTTTAAACAACTTGTGATTAAAGATTTTAACCAAAAGGTTCAAGTGCTTTTTATTACGGAAGATGTATCTATTTCTTCTGATTTCATCGCAGCTTGTAGTCAAATTGAGGGTTTGGTTTCTTTATGGCAAAACATTAAAACCGATTATACAAAAGATATTTTTGGTCAAGAGATGATTCATTTAGCAGGCTTAGAAAACATTGAATTAACCTTAGACGATAAAACCTTACGTCTTTTACCACGTTCTTTTTTTCAATTAAATACTGAGCAAGCGATTCATTTATATGACTTAGTAGCACAATGGACACCAAAATCCAATGTGTTAGTGGAAGCCTATAGTGGAATTGGAGCCATTAGCTTATTTGTCAAAGATCAGGCAAAAGAAATTATTGGGATTGAGTCAATTCAAGATGCCGTAGATAATGCCAATGAAAATGCCAAGCTTAATAATGCGGGACATGTTTCTTTTCTTTGTGCGGATGCCGGAAAAGCTTTAAAAGAAATTGTGCAAAAGAAAACAGTGGATACTTTGATTGTGGATCCGCCTCGTACGGGTTTGAATACAGAAATGAAAGATACCATTCTTTCAGCTTCGATTCAAAATATCATTTATGTTTCATGTAACCCAGCTACACTTGGAAAAGATCTTAAACAATTGCAACAATGTTACAATATTAAAAAGGTTCAACCTATTGATATGTTTAGTCAAACACCACATGTGGAGAGCATAGTATTGATGTCAAAGGTGAACCCTAATAAGTAAATATAGTGTAGAAAACAAAGGACTTTCTTAGAGGCTATCGTTAAAAGGTATATGAAGTGTCGTGATGCAGATTCGCATTGTTAGATAATAGAGAAGAAGGGAGACCATACGATGAAACAGAGTAAAAAGGTTTTGATTCCAATTATGATGGCAGCTATTTTTGAAATCATTGCGATTGTATTATGGTTGAGTAAAGATAATATTTTTTACTTATTTAATTTTACTTATATTGGGCTTTCTTTAGCACTAGGGATGTATTTATTTGGTAAAGAATATAGATATGCCAGAAGAGTTGTGCAATTGTTAGTGGGCATGTATATGCTTGTATATCTTGGCTTGATCTGCCAGGAGAATATGCAGATTGAAGGATTCTGGTATTATCTTTTTACCGGTGTCTTTGAAGCTGCTACGATTCATTATGCGGTAGCTAAAATATTTGGCCCATTGATCTTTGGCCGCGGTTGGTGTGGCTATGCGTGTTGGACCGCGATGATTTTAGATTTCTTGCCATATAAAATACCGCAAGAACCTAGAAAGAACTATGGTTGGGTACGCTATATAACCTTTGCCTTATCTTTTGTGTTTGTGGCAGCTTTATTTCTTTGTCATGTAGGAAATTTAGAGAAGATTATGTTCTGGGCTTTTATTGTGGGGAATCTTCTATATTATGCGATTGGGATCGTCTTGGCTTTTGTATTTAAAGATAATCGGGCTTTTTGTAAATATGTTTGTCCGATTACAGTATTCTTAAAACCGATGAGTTACTTTTCTTTGATTCGTGTAAAATGTGATAAAACAAAATGCATTTCCTGTGGTAAGTGCAAAAGAATTTGTCCAATGAATGTGGATGTAACCGATAATTCCAGAAAAAGAATCAATGGCACGGAATGCATTTTATGCATGGAATGTGTGAAAAATTGTCCAAAAAAAGCTTTGTGATGGGAATTGGTTGAGTTAAAACTATACCAATATGCTATAATGAAGACCAATTAAGGTGAGTTATGAAACGAGAAGAGCTTTTTATATTAAGAGATATTGATTCCTTTGAACCGGCAACGGCACAGATGCGCAAGAAGGGTTATACGTTTTCCAATCGGGTATTAGAAGTAAAACGGGTACTTTCCAATCATTATCTGAGTCAGGAATTAAACGTACCATTGAATACAGAGCTTTTTCTATTAAGTCGTTTACGAATTGTCGAAGGATATCCGGTTTCTATTGAAAAGACCTGGATTCAATACGAAAAAGTAAAGGGTTTGGAAAAGGTCGACTTTACGGATATTTCTTTTTATGCACTATTAAAAGAAAAATTTGGTATTCAAATTATTGAAACCAAAGAAGAGTTGTTGATTGTTAACGCAAAACAGTCAGAAAAAGAACATTTAAATACGAAACAAATCTTATTTGAAAAAGGAACTTCTTATATGGAAGGAGAATCTGTACCTTTTGAATACTTTGAAATGTCGAGTATTCCTTCGTTTTATCGGTTTAGGAGTGTGAGCGTCAATGGCTAAGAAAAAGTATGAACAATTGATGGATTTGCTTCAAAAAGACATTATTGACGGAAAATTGCCAGTTGGCTCTCGATTGCCAAGTGAAAGAGAACTTGCTGAGGCTGCTCATATGAACCGCATGACAGTTCGAAATGCGCTCAAACACCTGGAAGAAAAAAAGGTCATAATTTCGAAACGTGGTAGTGGATACTATGTGCGCAAACACACCAAAATGGTGGATGAATTTGAGTTGGGTAATGCAGAAATTTTATCACTAAGTGCCCAGCTTCGTCAGAATGGAATGGAAGTTTCAAGACATACTATTTCTTTGCAGAAAATGGCAGTTCCACAATGGTTGTCGGATTCTTTTCCGGAAGAACAAGAAGTCTATGAATTGATTCGCTTATCAGAAGTTAATGATGAATCCTATGTTCTGCAAAAGGCTTACTTGCCGTATTCAAAATTTGAAGATATGGATCGTTTTAATTTTGAACAGTTTTCTTTATATGCGTATATGGAGGATAAAGGCTATCGACCTAAAAATATGGTTTCCATGATGCATATTGGACTTTTGCCAAAACAAGTACAAGAATGGATGGATCTACCAAGGGAAAATGTTTTTATCTTTGATGATAAAGGCTATGCCGAAAATCAAGATTTGGTTGAGTACACCATTTCGTATTACAATCCGAAACATACATCGTTTCGCTATATGACAAAAGGAATGAAAGAACACAAGAGCTGAAAGGCTCTTTTTCTATACCAATGTGGCAAAATATACAAATTGGTATAGCTGTAATAGAAAATAATTTAAAAATATCTTGTAAGTGGTATAGTTATGTGCTATAAAAAGAACAGAAGTGGTATGCGATTACAGGAGGTAATTCAGATGAAAGTAATAGTATGTAAAGATTATGATGCAATGTCGAAAAAAGCTTATGAATACATGAAAGAATGTATCACAAGCAAGAAAAATGCCGTTTTAGGTTTAGCTACAGGAAGTACACCAGTTGGTTTGTACAAAGAAATGGTAGCTGATTATAAAGCTGGTAATACAGATTATAAAGATATTGTTTCTTATAACTTGGATGAATATGTAGGAATTGATCGTAACCATCCAGAATCTTATTATTCATTCATGCACAAAAACTTATTTGATTTAGTTGACATTAAAGACGAAAATACACATTTACCTTGTGGTACAACACAAGCCGATGCTGATGCTTATGAAGCACAACTACAAAATGCGAACATCGATCTTCAAATTTTAGGAATTGGTCGTAATGGTCACATTGGATTCAATGAACCAGGTACATCTTTCGATATGGGAACGCATGTTGTAGATTTAACCGAAAGTACAATTGAAGCAAACTGCCGTTTCTTCGATAACGATCCAAACCTTGTTCCAAAACAAGCTCTTTCTATGGGTATTGCAGATATCATGAAATCAAAAGAAGTTTTGGTACTTGCCAGCGGTGTTGAAAAAGCAGATGCAGTAAAAGGTATGATTGAAGGTAGTGTTACCGAAGAATGTCCAGCTTCAGCTCTTCAAAATCATCCAAATGTGATTGTGATTGTTGATGAAGCAGCTGCTAGTAAATTAAGTAAGTAATACGTAAAAGAATTGGAGGAACCCTTTGGGATTCCTCCATTTTTTTTATAAGTAGATATTAAAAATATGTACGGCAATATTGAAGTAAACCAAAATAGAACAAGTATCTACGATGGTTGTAATCAATGGACTTGCCATGATGGCTGGATCGAGTCCTACTTTATTGGCAAATAGAGGTAGAACACATCCAATGAATTTTGATAGGATGACAACTACGGCTAAAGATAAAGCAACCACAATCGCAATTTGCGGATTTTGATATTGAATAAAAATACGTAAACCATTTGCGACCGCAAGGATGGCACCAACAATTAAAGAGATACGGAATTCTTTAAAAATAACCCTGAATAAATCTTTAAATTTAATGTCACCTAAAGCTAGACCACGAATAATCAAGGTCGAACTCTGTGAACCACAGTTTCCACCGGTATCCATTAACATAGGAATAAAGGAGACCAAAAGTGGTACGGCTTGGAAGGCATTTTCATAACGGGTAATGATGCTTCCGGTAATGGTTGCGGAGAACATCAAAATCAATAACCACATAATACGATGTTTGGCATGTTGCCATACGGTTGTTTCAAAATAGCCTTTTTCATTTGGTTCAATGGCAGCCATTTTGGAAATATCTTCGTTGGTTTCATCAATCATGACATCCATGACATCATCGAAAGTTACAATTCCCACAAAACAGTTTTCACTATCTAATACCGGCATCGCAATCAAGTCGTATTTTCGGAATAGTTTAGCAACTTCTTCTTGGTCGGTATGCGTTTGTACCGAGATGATATTCTTGTTCATTAACTTTTCAATTTTGGTGTCACGATTGCTGGTAATTAAGCTTTTTGCGGATACAATACCAAGTAATTTCTTATTCTCTAATACATAACAAGTATAAATTGTTTCCTTATGAATCCCTGTAGCTTTGATATGATCTAAAGCTTCTTGTACGGTCATATCTTTTCTTAGGGAAACATATTCAATGGTCATGATGGATCCAGCACTGTCTTCAGGATATTTACAGAGTTTATTAATGATATTGCGCTTTTGGGGATCCACACTTGCTAAAATTCGTTTTACTAAGTTGGCTGGTAAATCTTCTAATAAGTCGACTGTGTCATCCATATATAAAGAATCGATGACTTCTTTTAATTCGGATTGGGTAAATAAGTCTACAAGATACGCTTGCATAGATGAGCTCATGCAGGAGAATACTTTGGATGCTTCATCTTTAGGAATTAAACGGAATGCGAAAGCACAGTCTTTTGGGTCTAGACTTTCTAGTAATTTGGCATTGTCAATAGCGTTGTTCTGGGTAAGAACGCTTTGTGCCTTTTTGTACTCCTTGGATGAAAGGAGTTGAATGAAGTTTTCTTTTTTCATGATATCTTTCCTCTACTTTCTTTTTGCACGAATGATAATCTAGGTCATTTGACATACGTTCTCACCTCCTTTAAAAGAAAAACGCCATTGCTCCTTGAACAATGACGTAATAAAAATTCTTATACCACCGTTCAAGCTTTAGTATCGCAGGGCATATGAATTGCATTAAATAAAGCCTTCACGACTTCATCTGTTGACCAACGAGTTGTGTCTCCACAACTTTGCGGCAGCAATCTTAGGAATTCCAAATCCCTGCGGTAACCTCACCTACCGTATTTCTTTTTCCGAAACAATCATAGTGGAATCATAAAAAAGTGTCAACCCCAAAAATAAAAGGTCCTAACATTTGTTTCTTTACACAAGTGTTAGGACCTTTATGAAATAAATCTATTCATGATTACTCCCATCTATTTGATCTCTCCTTTCTTTATCCATGGATTTATATTTCATGGATGATTGATTAATTGTACATTGGTCTGTACCTTCCTTTTGTTACTTTTAGTATAATTGAGATTCTTTTAAAGAAAAGCAATCTGGCAGCATTGGACATTGAAGTGGAATGTTTGGTTGAACTAGAAAAAAATCTGCGTTTACAGAATGATAGGACTATGGTAGAGTGTGTTCAGAACATAGAGCAGAGTAGAATGCAATGCGTAAAGTGCTTCTTGTACAGGGAGTTGACAAGAAGACGAAGAGGTAAAACTTGCGATATTGTATTCGCATCCCGCTGCTACATATCTTGGTTCATTCCTTCTTATGTAGTAATAGGACAGACTGCAAAGGAGGTTTTTTATGTCAAAATTAAAAGATGTTCGAACTTTAACCATGACCGCAATGCTTGTTGCCATTGGAATTCTATTGGGGTTCTTTAAGATCCCTATTACTGAGTTAATTGAGATTCGTTTTATTGCTTTGCCAATTGCCATTGCCGGCGCATTGTTTGGACCTGGTTTAGGAGCTGTAGTAGGAATCTTAATTGATGTTGGCGCTTTTATTGTCAAACCAACAGGGCCATATTTTCCTGGCTTTACGATTAGTGCTGCCATTTCGGGAATTCTTTTTGGCTTGATGCTCTATAAGAAAGAGATGAGTGTCAAACGTATTTTATTGACCCAAGTCGTTTATACTTTGATTATTGGTTTAGTTGTCAACAGTATCAATTTATCCATGCTTTATGGAACAGGTGTTTTGGTTTTAGTAAGTGCCCGTTTATTAAAAGAAATTGTGATGATTCCAATTAATGCCTTTTTACTTTTCTTAGTCTTAAAGCCCTTACCAAAGATTCCTTTTGTGAAAAATTTTGGGTTAGCCCATGAATAGCGAGGAAGTGCTTTCCTATTATGCATCTTTTCCGGTGTTTAATCCCAAAGATGTGGTAGCAGGAAAAGCGGAAATGTCTTTAGATGGCATCAAAAAGGTTTTGTCTGCAATGGGCAATCCGCAAAACAAATGCCAGATTATTCATGTAGCTGGAACCAATGGGAAAGGTTCGACAACGGCTTTCTTACATCAGATCTTTCAAGAAAATGGATACAAAGTGGGGGTTTTTAATTCACCTATGGTTGATCATTTTACGGAGCAGATTCAAATCAATCACCAAGATATTTCTTTAAAAGATTTGGCTTTTTATACGACAGAAGTTGCTCAAAAGGTAGAAGATTGTGGTTGTGCATTAACAAGTTTTGAAACGTTGGTTTGTGTAGCTTATGCGTATTTTTATCAATCGAATTGTGATGTTGTTTTGATGGAAGTAGGGCTAGGTGGTATACAAGATGCAACCAATGTGATGGAACAGTCCTTGCTTTCCATTATTACTTCAATCAGTTTTGATCACATGGAAGTATTGGGAAATACCCTAGCGGCTATTGCTGAGAAAAAAGCAGGGATTATAAAAGAAGGTGGCATGGTTCTTTCCAGTCAACAGGCTTCTGAAGTTGATTCGGTTTTAGAAAAGACTTGCCAGGCAAAAGAAGCTTCTTTGCATCGCGTAAAAGAAGCCCAATTGATTCAAAGAAACGTGGATGTACAAATCTTTGCGTATGAAGGGGAAGTCTATACGATTTCTTTATTGGGAACGTATCAAATACAAAATGCAAGTTTAGCTTTAGAAGCTATTTCTCTTTTAGAAAAATGTGGTTGGTCTTTTGATTTAATTAAAACCAAACAAGCTTTAGCACATACCTATTGGCCCGATCGTTTTGAAATCGTACATCGTAATCCGGATATCATTGTAGATGGAAGCCATAATTTAGATGGATTTAAACGTTTAAGAGAAAGTTTAGAAACCTATTATCCAAAGCAGAAAGTAACTTTTGTGATGGGTGTTTTGGCCGATAAGAAATATGAAGAAATGTTTCAAGTGATTCTTCCTTTAGCTAAGCGTGTCTATTGTGTAAATCCAGATAATCCGAGAGCTTTAAATGCCGAAAAAGCTAAGGAAATCGTCGCAAGCTATGGCGTAGAAGCCAAGGCTTGTACGATTGTGGAAGCCATTGATTTCGCTTGCCAGGATGAATTAGTCTGTATCTTTGGATCTTTGTACTATGTTGGTAGTGCGAAAAAGATCCTGCAAAAAATCTATTGATTTATGTCTTAAGATTTGTAGTACAATAAAATCGTTAAACAAAGATAGAGGAAATACTCTATCTTTTTCTACGGAGTTTTTTTATGAAAAATATTGATATGACAAGTGGAAGTATTTCCCAAAAATTAGTCTTATTCTCTTTGCCTTTAATGGCTGCCAATCTTTTGCAGCAACTCTATAATCTGGTCGATACATGGGTAGTAGGAAAGTATGTTGGTTCGATTGCCTTAGCTGCAGTTGGATCCAGTTATACATTGATGACTTTTTTAACTTCGATACTCATTGGTTTATGTATGGGATGTAGCAGTTTCTTTGCGATACAAGTAGGAAAAAAGGATTGGCAGAAGTTTGAACAAGGTGTGTTCATCTCTTCTATAGGTATTGGTTTATGTACCCTTGTCATGTATTTTTTAGTTAGCTTTGGACAAACAACCATTCTGCATTTTTTACAAGTGCCAAAAAATGTGGAAGGGGCTATGGCCACATATGTGCAAATCATCTTTATTGGTTTATTTGCGACAAGTATTTATAACTATTTTGCGAATATTTTGCGGGCTCTGGGGAATTCTTTATTGCCTTTATTTGGCTTAGCTATTTCGGTTGTATTAAATATCTTCTTAGATATCTTATTTGTCGTACCTTTTCAATGGGGTGTAGCTGGTGCTGCCTGGGCAACGGTACTTAGTCAATTTGTTTCCGCCGCTTTTATGCTTCTTGTCGTATGGTTGAAATTTCCGATTTTTCGGGTGAAACAAGAAAATCGCATTTGGTCAAAAGATATTTTATCTTCTATTTTACATCTTTCTTTTATGACCTCGCTCCAACAATCTATTATGAATTTTGGTATCTTGTTGATACAGGGATTAGTCAATAGCTTTGGTTCAATTGTCATGGCAGCTTTTGCGGTAGCGGTTAAAATAGATACCTTAGCCTATATGCCGGTACAAGATTTTGGCAATGGCTTTAGTTTATTTGTTTCGCAAAACTATGGTGCAAAACAAGAAAAAAGAATCCAAGACGGTCTAAAAGTAGCTATTACCTGGATTGTACTATTCTGTGTTGTGATTAGTGTAGGGGTAAATATTTTCTCGGATTCTTTAATGGGCTTATTCTTAAGTGATCAATCCCAGGCTATTATCCAAGTGGGTAGTCAATACCTGCATATTGAAGCAACTTGTTACATTGGAATTGGCATCTTGTTCTTATGTTATGGCTATTATCGAGCAATTGTAAAACCAGGTATGTCTGTTATCTTAACCATTCTTTCTTTAGGAACCCGTGTTCTGCTTGCCTATGCATGTTCACCATTCTTTGGGGTAACTGCGATTTGGACGGCAATTCCTATTGGTTGGTTTTTAGCTGACTTTGTCGGTATTCTTTACTACTTTAAAAATAAATCACTTCAAGCATCTAAACCGATTTAGGGTTAGATTATTTATTTGATAGTTCTTCTTTACTATTTTTGATGCTATAGTAAAAGTAGAAATAACCCTAAATACCAGCTTTTTTAAAGTATATGACATAGATATTGTCTGTTTAAATGATAAATAATAAGTAATCAAAGAGAGAAAGTAATCTACATAGGATAATGTAGAGAAAGGAGAAACGTATATGATATCGTTGTTCATATTTTCTTTAGCACTAAATGCGATGGGATTAGTTAGTGTGCTAATTATCATGCCAATAGTGCTAATTTATGAGACTTTAAAAATAATTTTGAAAAAGTGAAAATCGCAACAGGTTTTCACTTGCCTTTATTAAGTATATGACATAGATATTGTCTGTTTAAATGATAAATAATAAGGGGTCTCTAAAATAGTTTAGGGTTGTGTGAAAAATCAGGCTCTAAAATATTGTAGGGTTTCACCGAAAGTGAAAAAACTAAAAATATTGAGAAAATGAAAAAATGGGTCATAATCACCACTTTTGTGGTGATTAGGCCCGTTTTTTGGTCTAATGATTTTTCTCTATTTTATTTGTTTTTCGTATAATGCCCTCTGGAAGAGCCTTTCATGCGAATCGATTTGTGTGAACCGGCATAATTTGGTTTAGTATCTTTATTCATACAATACAAGCATCTGTTTCTAAACCGGGGAAAGTTTTTGTATCCATTTGCGTTTTTCTTGATCTCTTTCGCAACTCCATTTCTAGATTCCATGATGCCATTGGTAATTCGTCTGCCATCTATGAAGGTAAAAGAATTAACTATTTCCTGAGACCATTTGATCAATGTATTCTTTAATTTGAGAATCTCTGGTATATTACTTTTCTTCATTTCTTCGATATGTTTCCATAGATCATTTTCGGCATTGTTTAAGTCAGATTGCTTGTTGAAAAAGACATAGTCGCTTTTTAAATCGTACGCTGTTTTTAATTCGTCGGATATTTCGAGAATCAAATCTAAAATCTGTGGATAGTTGATATATCTCTTTAGTTCTTTGTTCCATTTGGCTTCGTTTTCATGCACTTCATCTTTAAAGAGCGTCCAGTTAAAATTCTTTAACAGGTAATATTCAATAGAATCTTTTGGATAACTTTGCATGGCTCTCTTCCTGATCTTATCAAGCGTATCATTATAATTTTTAATCACATGAAATGGATCTGCACATATTTTAGCCTTGGGAAGACGAAAGCTTATGACTGATCTGTATGTGTCATAAAGATCTATAGATACGTATTCTACTCGATTTCTTTCTGATTCCGGAATCTGTTCAAAATAGTTTAAAAGTGTATACTTTTTTCTATTGATAACTACGTCAATCAGATTTTGTGTTTCAAAATCTAAAAGTAAACAGCAGTATTTATTGTTTCTGGATGTCTTTGAATAGATTTCATCCATGCATAAGACTCTTGGAAGAGTCTGACGTGGAATATTTACGTAGTCATCAAATATAGCCTTAGCCTGCGTGCTTGAAATATAGTTGTGCTTTGCCACTGAAGCAAATGTAGAATTATTTTCCTTAAGTTCAGCAAGTACATTCATGATTGTCAGTTTACTGATTGAATGAGATTGAGGCACAAAAGGATTGGATTCATAAAAAGTTTTCCACAATCTTTACATACATATCTCCTGGCATGATAAAGAAGAATACAAGCCCGATTATGATAGACGGAATGTGTAATTTTTCGGGTTTTATATTCTTTAATATTACAAGAAAAAGAACCACAACAAGGACAGGACACAGCTTTAGGTTTAAGCGTAAATTCGTGGCATAAGATTCCACTTTTCGAGTAAGTGGAAATATCCAGCTGTATAGACAAAACTAGTAACGGGTAAAGCTTAACGGCTTTCCCCTTTTTTTTCGTTTCTTTTATGAAACTTAGGCGTGCTCTTTTATCTCCTTTTCGCATTGAATGGCTTCCTTATGTGAAACTATAAAGTGCATTTAGAAATACAGCCTCAAAAAAGTGCTCAAAATCGTTAAACTAAGACTGGGTAACTCAGTCTAAAACCAGTCTGAAATATTCATAATAAGACATAAAAAAACAGGATCTGTTAATAGTATTATATTTTTGACCACTGTATCCAACATCTTGTTTATACCAAACTTTTAGCGGAAAAAATTTCTTCATCTGTTTCTGTATATTTATGTTTGTAATATACAACCCATTTAGGATTATCAACAGTACTTTCATTATAATACTAGTCTTGGCCATCATAGCGTTTATCTTGTTCATCATTTTCATCATATTGACCTATATTATAATAGTTACCGTTTGCATCTTGATTTGGCTGATATTGAATACTTCCAATACTTGTTCCCGAAATTAATCTATAATTTCCGTCTTCAGTTTGACCCAAAACTATATAATCGGAGCCTTTATAAACGATCAAGCTGAAGAAATGTTTTTTGGCTCGTAAATCAAATGGCAAAAAGTGAAGGTGTGAACGAACAACTTAAAGTGTCAAATGCAATGCTGTGGGTACAAAAAATGAATAATATTCGCGAAAAGGCATCTGAAATTATAAATGCAGAAGTTATATTTCCCGACTGAAAGCACAAGCCTCTAGCAGAAATGCAGGCGATTTGATACATAAGTTTGCTTCTTGACAAAATACGCATATCCGAATTAAATATAATTGTAAGATTATTCGGTTATGCGTACTTTTTGGAAGATAGAAATGGATTACATATCAGTCAGAGAAGTGGCGCAAAAATGGGAAATCTTTGAACGACGTGTTCAAAAACTATGTGAAGAAAGCAGAATAAACGGAATACAAAAATTCGGGCGTTCTTGGAAATAAGGCAGGTGAAATGTTATGTATAACCCGCAGCTTGAAACATTTATAAGAGTAGCGGACGCAGGCAGCTTTAACAAAGCGGCGGAGGAATCCTTTATTACACCTACAGCTGTTATCAAACAAATCAATTTGCTGGAGGATTCGTTGGGCGTTAAACTATTTGATCGGACACACAGAGGGCTACACTTAACAAAGGCCGGACACTCTCTATATCAGGATTCAAAATACATTATACAATATTGTAGAGATTCCATTACAAGAGCCAAAAATGCAATGCAGGAAGATAGCAATATTATTCGTATCGGTTCATCGCCTATCACCCCTGCACAGCTTCTTATGGAACTTTGGTCGCGAGTTCAAGCCTTGCACCCAAATATCAAATTTCAAATTGTACCCTTTGAGAACACCCCCGAAAATGCACGGGAGATTTTAGCCAATTTAGGCAAAAATATTGATATAGTCGGCGGTATCTTCGATGATACAATGTTGGATGTTCGTGCTTGTGCGGGCTTGGAATTGATTAGAGGCCCGTTTCATTGTGCTGTTTCTATTCACCACCGATTGGCAACCAAAGATAAATTGCAACTTTCTGACCTCTACGGCGAAAATTTGCTGCTTATGCACCGTGGCTGGAGCCGCTATGTCGATCAGCTCCGAGATGACCTTTGGCAGAATCACCCACAAATAAATATTGTGGATTTTGACTTTTACGGAATGGATATATTTAATCGTTGTGAGAATACAAATGATGTATTGCTGGCTATTCCCGGATGGGCGAATGTTCACCCTCTATTGAAAGTAATACCTGTGGAGTGGAACCATTGTATTCCCTATGGAATCCTCCATTCTCCCACTCCAACGCCTATCGTACAGCAGTTTTTGGATGCTGCCGAAAAGGTGAGCAAGGAATTGTACCACTAAACAGATTGCTATAACCTTTGGGTATAAACTGATGAACAAAACGAGACTTCTTATGAGGTCTCGTTTTTTTTATAATGCAATCAGAAAGGTAGATGACGACTTTGAGAGCAAATGTTTTTGTTGCGGCACTGATTTGCATAGTCGTTTTCTTGGCAGGGTGCAGCGCAAATATGAACAGCACTGAATCGGACACAGATTTCAAAGGAGCAGAAACTATTGTGCAAACAAATCAGAATGATACAGAACAATATACGCAAGATACGGAAATCTTTGATGTGATAAATGACACTGCCTTTGGCGATTACGGCAGGCTGATATTCCCTGTGAACAGCAGCTATTACAGCGGCGATACATTAGGCAAACTGGGGCTCACTTGGTACAACAATATTGCCCCCGACAAAACGGTAGAGATTGCAAACTATATGAAAAGCCATGCTGAAAACGGCGACGTAATCTTTTACGATATTTATACCGATGAAGAAAAAGCGGCTGATCCAGCAAAAGAAGATACAGGCTTGTTCTTCTTCAAAGGAAATCCCGGTGAACGGTTTGCGGTATGCAACGCAGGCGGTGGATTTGCCTATGTAGGTGCAATGCACGACAGTTTCCCCCACGCTTTGGAATTATCCAAAATGGGCTACAACGCCTTTGCCTTGATCTACCGCCCCGGCGCACAAACCGCCTGCGAGGATTTAGCAAGAGCAATCAGCTTTATATTTGAAAATGCCGACGAATTAGAAGTAAACACCGATTGCTATTCCCTTTGGGGCGGCTCGGCAGGAGGAAGAATGGCGGCTTGGCTTGGCTCTTACGGCACGGCTGCGTTCGGAAAAAAAGATTTACCGCAGGCCGGTGCTGTGATTATGCAGTACACAGGTCATAACGAATACAGCGAAAGCAATCCGCCAACCTATGCTTGTGTGGGCGAAAATGACGGTATTGCAAACTGGCGTACAATGGAGGCTCGGCTGAATCGCTTAAACGAGCTTGGAATCCCAACAGAGTTTCATCATTACGAGGGACTTCGCCATGGCTTCGGTCTTGTAACGGGAACGGTTGCGGAGGGTTGGATAAACGACGCTGTGAATTTTTGGGAAAATCAAATGCAATGATTAGCTCAAATTATCAATAAATTAGAGAAAGGACTATGACAATGAATAACTTTATTTTTGAAAATTCTACAAAGGTGTTTTTTGGAAAAGGCTGTGTAAAGGAATACCTTTGCTGCCTGATGAAAGCCTACGGCGATACCGTTATGCTATGTTATGGCGGCGGCTCAATCAAGAAAAACGGTATCTATGACGAGGTAACAAACATTTTGGAAGCCGCAGGAAAAACCGTTGTGGAGTTTAGCGGTATTATGGCGAATCCCACCTATGCGAAGGTATTGGAGGGTGCGAAGCTGGCAAAGAAAAATGATGTCAGTCTGCTTTTGGGAATTGGCGGCGGTTCGGTTATGGACTGCTGCAAGGCGATTTCGATTGCCGCACGTTATGACGGCGATGTATGGGAAGATTTTTGGAAAAGACCGGGTGTTTTTGACTTCGAGCCGTTACCTCTAGGCGTGATCGTTACTGTGGCAGGTACGGGCAGCGAGTGCAACGGCGGCGCAGTTATTACCAATGAGGAATTGAAAATCAAGACGGGCAGAGATTATCCGCAATGCAACCCTAAATTTGCCTTACTTGACCCCACCTATACTTACAGCGTTCCCAAAAAGCAAATGGTTTCCGGCAGCTTTGATATTCTGTCGCACATTATGGAGATTTATTTCAGCGAGCCGAATGAGGACAATGTATCGGACGATATTTCCGAGGCGCTTATGCGAAGTGTAATCCACAACCTGCGTGCTGCTATTCAGAATCCGCAGGACTACAGCGCACGAAGCAATTTGATGTGGGCGGCGACAATGGCGGAAAACCGCGTTATCAAACTGGGCAAGCGAATGGATTTTGAGTGCCACCAAATGGAACACCAACTCGGCGCATACACAAACTGCAACCACGGCGAGGGGCTTGCCGTTCTGCACCCCGTTTATTACCGCCATATTTACAAATACGGCTTGCCAAAATTCAAACGGTTTGCAATCGAGGTTATGGGAGTTTCGGCAGAGGCCAAAACGGACGAAGAAATCGCCCTTGCAGGTATTGAGGCTTTAGAAGATTTCATTGTCGAAATCGGACTGCCTGTATCTTTGCAGGACTTGGGCGTGAATGAAAATACCGACTTGAAAGAAATCGCAGATTCCTGTGCCATTATGCCCGGCAGTTACAAAAAAATGACCCATGAAGAAATCCTTGCAATCTTTAAAGAATGTTATTAAAAACAGAAAGGAAGAACGATGAAAAAGATTATTTCGCTTTTTATGGCACTTGGTATGGTGCTGTCGCTGGCGGCTTGCTCGACAAATCAATCCCCCAGCGAATCAACACCCGAAGAACAGCGGCCTACCGATGAAGCAGGAAAAACATTGGTTGTCTACTACTCCGCAACCGGCAATACCGAGAATGTGGCGAATTACATTGCCACCGCAACAGACGGCGATTTATTTGAGTTAGAGCCTGCAGACAAGTACTGGGGCGCTGACCTTAACTGGACGGACGATAACAGCCGTGTTGTGCGTGAACACGATAACCCCGATGAACGTGATGTTGCCCTTGTAAAAAGCACCATAGAAAATTGGGACGAATACGACACGATTTTTATCGGCTACCCTAAAATGGAGTACAGTTTATAGTAGTGTATAGCGTGTACCAAGTTATAATTATGGGGTTGAAAATAACAGTATACACAGATAATGTGGAAAAATGTGTATGACGTTTATATAGAAAATAACATTGAAAAAGAAATTCAAGAATGGGTAAATTCATTAAATTTAAAATAGAATAATAATTACATGAGTGACAGAAGATAAGAATCTGAATTCCCTGTCACTTTTATATTATTTGATAAGAAAAAAGAACTGGTTTATATCCGATAAGAATATAGACTGGTTCTTATTTTTAATATGCTATTATATACACAGGGAGTCGGGGAATGTCGAACTATAGCAAGCCGGAAAAGAAAGCATTGATATCGGTATGAAAGAGTTTTGCAAGTGCAACTAATTCAGATGCCTTAATGTTCATGCGATTTGTTTCCAGTTTGGCATAGGTACTTTTGGTGATGGAGATACCCATAAGATTTAATTTTGCAACTACTTGGTCTTGAGTCATATTGTTTTTATATCGAATTGCTTGGATATTTTTACCAATATCCATATCTGGTCTAATCTTTTGCATAATGATGAACTCCCCTTATAAAATAAAAAGATTCGTAATACAGAAATATATATATTGATTCTAAAGAATTTAAATTTTATAATGTTTCGTAATAAGGAATTATTTTTAACAGGAAGAGGTAAAAGTATAATGGATGTGGAGATGGAAAAGAGAAAATTTTTAAATCTATGTGGCAAAAGAGATCGAGCATTATTGTCAGGTGAAAAAAGAATGACATTGGGGGATATGGAACGATTGACATATCTGACAGAATTTTTTGAACTGGAGAACTATGGAATCGCCTTATGGAAAGAATTTGGTGATGATGTAAAAGAGCCATTTGAAGCGATGATGAAAATGTTAGATGAGCCGGAGTGCATAGAAGATCGATGGCTTGATGACGAAGCAAAAGGGGAAAAGTGGTTGTTAGAATTTCAGGAACTGGCATTAACGGAAGAATACAGGGAATGGATTCGAAATTATATCGATAAAAAATATGAAGAAAGAGGATTACCATATCCGACAGGAGCAGACTTCGATTAAGAGGTCTGCTTTTTTCTGGTCTTTTGGGAGGTGATAAGAGGTGGAAGTAAGTATTTATGAACTCTTGGCGGCAGCAAGAGAATCGGCTAAATCTGATTATATAAAAGGGGACAGCATTTTGTGTGAGAAGAGATTTCATCCAGATACCCATTACATGGTAGAAATAGAACTGCTGAAAAATGATAACAAGCTGGGAAAAAAGGGCAATTATATACGGAAGTTTTTGACAGAACCGGAGTATCTTCCCATTTTACAAAAGCAGGAAAAACATCTCATAAAAATAAAAAGACAGGCAATTGTTCAAAAAGGAAACTTGCGATATATCCCTCCCCCGGACAGGCTGGACCGCCGCCGGGAGAGGGATCTTTTATAACCGGCTGGGAAGGAACAGTAGTGTTCCTCTGGCGATAGTGGTATAAAAAAACCAGATTTTCCGCAGGTTTTGGGACGCTGGAACATAGAAAAGTGTTCACGAATGGCACTTTTGCAACGATCCGTTGCAGCAGTGACAACATTTTTGATCTTACGTTAAACAGAAAAAATGAAAGGATGTGATTGCGATAATCATAGGAATTGATCATGGCTATTATGCCATTAAAACAAGACAAGTGTCTTTCCCAAGTGGAATTATTGGGTATGATTACGAGCCGTATACCATGCAGAATGTTCTGCAATATCAAGGAAAGTATTATGTCTGCGGTACGGGAAGACAGACGCTGGTAAAAAATAAAACGTCCAATGATAATTATTATCTGCTGACGTTGGCAGCCATTGCAGAAGAAATCAAGCATCGGAAAGCGGAACGAAAGACAGAGGTAATTCTGGCTGTTGGACTTCCGCTTTCAAGTTTTGGAAGAGAGAAACAGGGATTCAGGGAGTATCTGTTGCGGAAAGAGCAGCCAGTGCGATTTTTATATGAAAGTGAGTTATATGAGATAACAATAAAAGATGTGAAACTGTTCCCACAGGGATACTCTGCGCTTGCTCTGCATCCAGAGTATCTGAAGAATGAACCGTCTGTTCTGCTTGTTGATATTGGTGGCTGGACCGTTGACCTTATGAGGCTGGACAATGCTGTTCCGAATGCAGCAACGTGCAGAAGTCTGGAACTTGGAGTAATCCGATGTATTGATGAGACAGCAGAACAAGTGCGTAGAAATACCGGACTGTCTGTGACAGAAACTCAAATTGAGCGTGTGCTTCGGAGGGAATCTTGCAGTATGGCAGAGGAGGCCAGACGGATCATACAGGAAAACGGACGGAAATATATAGAAAGAATACTGTCTGCGGTGACAGAATCCGGGTTTGATCTCCGGGCAGTACCCACCGTATTTATGGGGGGAGGCTCCGCAATTTTAAAACGCCACGTGACCGCACAGGACGCGATTTGCCGCCCCGTTTTTATAGAGGACGTCCATGCCAACGCAACAGGGTATGAACGGATTGTAGAGCAGATGTGGACGAGATGACACGCCCGGTATATTCGTTCCGCCCGAACCTGAAAAATCCAGAACACCAGAGGGCATGGGAGAAATTTCAAAGTGTTCCAGAAGGGCAGAAAAGCCAGTATCTGGTTCAGGCAATTCTGGAAAAAGAGGATCGGAAATGGATGGAAGAAGTCATTCAAAAGACGATAAAAGAAAGTGTTCGGGAATTAGGAATATGTGGCACTACGGAACAATTGAAAACGAAACCATCATCGGAAGAAATACCAGATCAGATGATGGATTTTCTATCTCAAATGGAAAATTTGTAAAGGGGGTGAGGCCTATGATTGCACGATACATACATTGTTGGATCTGCTAGGGGTAAGGCAAGAAATGCATCGATATCTTTGGTGGGTATTGTGAATAGCTTTCCATGCGGCTTTGGAGTATGTTGTGTGTAGCAAAAGTGAAAGGAGAAAGGTTATGGCAGAGATGAAAAATATCTGCGGAAAGATCCCGATGGACTTACATGAGAAAGTAAGAGAAGAGATTGAACTCACAGAAAGCAGCACACAAAAATTTTTACAACAGGTCATTGAAGAACATTTCAACAGAGTGGAAGGAAAAGGAGAAATAAGCATGGGAGCAGTAAGAACAGTAGCAGTACAGGTATCAGAGGAATTATTCCAGAGATTAAAAGTAGTCATCGGAAAGAAACACATGAAACAGAAAGACTTCTTAATTCAGATTATAGAAGAAGCACTGGAAAAGGTAGAGGTCGAATGGCAAAGCAAAGAGCAGCCTGAAGAATCCGAACAGACAACTGGAGAATTGGGAACAGAAGAAACTCAACCGGAAGAAAGAACTGAGCCGGAAAGGGAAAGTGAACCAGAAGAGGAAGCCGAACCGGATGGAGAAAGTGAACCGAAAGAGGAAAACAAACCAGAAGGGGAAAGTGAACCGGAAGAGGAAACTGAACCAGAAGGAGAGACTGATCCGGAAGAATCCAAAGCAGAAGAACCAACAGAATGGTAACCAATTGATACAGAATAACGAAGGGCGGTATGAGAGATCATGCCGCCTGTTTTTATCAGCAAAAAGGAGGTTGATAGCCGCAACCATTCAA
>ENA-OPWH01000203-OPWH01000203.1-human-gut-metagenome-genome-assembly--contig:-NODE-203-length-55142-cov-24.014886_pt1 | contig 55142 bp, 50 predicted proteins | sample MGYA00241506_ERZ502004 | MGnify/ENA primary metagenome ERZ502004 (study PRJEB25962, sample SAMEA2043049) | human gut metagenome | biome: human gut; feature: human-associated habitat; material: faeces... | reverse complement strand
GGCTTAAGAATCTAGCTTGTGATGCTGTCATTCCCATGACAATACGTCCTTTCTTTCGTTTCCGATACTCGTATTAACGGCAATTTTAATAAATATCTTTAAGAAAGAGAAATATTTTGTAATATTTTGTAATAAATATAGAAATTAAGATTTGTAGGCTTGAAAAAGTTGGGGAATGGTTTATAATATAAATCACAGTACATTAACAACACCATGGGGACGTTTTGGATTTGACAGGATGTTTTGGTGAAAATAGGTTGCGTGTCCGAGAGCTGTTCTCGGTTATCAACGGGCAAAACAAATTAAATGCTAACAATGTAATCAAAGCAGACTTCTCTAGAGCAAATGCTTTAGCTGCATAAGTCGCTGATTCTAGCTACTCATAGAACCCAGCTTGCCGGTTTTATGGGTCCATTATGCAAGACGCAGTGTGTTGATTGGTGGTAGACACATCAAGATAACCATCAAGGGTTTAGAGTTTCCCTCAAATAAAACCTAGGATTAGCTTGTCAGGTTTTGATATTTTCCTGAGTTAATCGAGAGAATAAATATCTACACACGTAGAGGTTTATTTTTATCCATTTTGGACGTGGGTTCGACTCCCACCGTCTCCACCATTAAATTTCAGAGGGTTTTAATATCCTCTTTTTTAGTGCAAAAATCTCCGCACTGTGCGGGCTTTCAGAGATTTGAGAGAATTTATTATTTCGGAAATGCGATGAATTTCACCCCACGTATGCTCAAATTCTCTTTCGGCAAATATAAAGAGTCTGTAATTTATTGAATGGTTTGATTATTACAGATGGTGCGATTATTTAGGTTTTTTGACTTAAATAGGGCATTTGAGGGGTAGGAAATAATACTACCATTCGTAATTCAAACTACTCCAAAATACTCATTTTGCGAACTAACGGATGGTGTGATTATTTCGGGGCAAATAGTTTCAAACCCGTGTGATTACTAATTTTAGGGCATATTTAAGAGTCGTTACGAATGGTTTGATTATTTTGGACAGTCCATTTTGGAATTTTGTTCCGAAAGAGTGCCGAAAAATTAGGAAATTTTTTTCAAAATTCCTGTGGCATGAAAATTTTTAATTGATTCAAAACAGACACAAAGGTCGGAATTGATGTTCCAATTTTTCTGATTGCAATGTAATGTATCAGTACCATGAATGAAAATGAATATATAAATATAAATAAGGTAGCTGAGGCAAAAGGGTTAAAATCTAATCGCTCTCTACGTTTAGAAATCAATAAACCGGAAAGTAAATACATTGCTCGTGAAGTTAAAGTTAATGGAGGAACATCTTATGAGATTCTTTACTCCTCTTTAGAACCAGATATACAACAAAAACTTCGTGAGGGTAATCTAAAATCAACAGCACTTGTTCCTTTAAATTACCAACCAACGACTTTTGTATCAGAAAGTGCAAGACTAACTTCACTTGCAAGGTTAGACATTGTAAAAGCACTTTTAAATTATCGTAAACGATTCACCACTAAAAAAGAAGCTGATTCAATGTTTTTAGATTTATACAATAGTGGAATGTATTTACCTAAAGTTTTTAAATTTATAGGTACAATTTATAGTTTTTAAGACCTTTTTTAATTCTAAAGTATAAAATCCCCTTCAAACTACAAGTCAAGTGTTAACTGAACGACAAGAGACTAATGCTGCATATAAAGAATATATTGAACAAATTCTTGCAGATGTACGAAAAGAGTATATGAAAGTTGCACCTAAGTTAGCAGAATTGCTAAGGATTATATAGTATTAGAAAGTTTAAGAGATGGTGATGGAAATGGCTATGCTTATTTTACAACCGAACATGTAAAATGTTTGCCAAATTTTGATAATGCTTCTTTGTCCATATTTAAGTACAATTATTATAATATAGTTTCTAATAATCAAGAACGAGTAATCGACAAATATGATATTCCCCAATATTATGTAAGAAGAGTCAGTTTATCCGATTTATAAATTCAATTTCTTATCACAACAATTCAAAAAATCTATTTTCTCTTTATATACATTAATAAAACTACTGAAAAATACTGATAGCATTAGAAAAAGAAAAATGGATTTAAAAAGTTTAGTTAAAATAATAAAAATAGATTTTTTTGTATATGTTTGTTAAGATTTAATTATGAGCACGAAAAATGATGCAAGTCATATAAAAACATTACTTATAGATTTCTTAATTGAAAATTACAATATTGAATTAATAGCCTCGGAAGTGCCTTATTTATTCGGGTATAGGCGTGCAGATTTAGTTGCAATAATTAACAATAATATGGTTGCTTTTGAAATTAAAAGCGAGTTGGATTCTCTTTCAAAATTAGAAGCACAAGTAAATGATTATATTGAAGTTTTTAATAAAGTATATGTCGTTTTAGCAAAAAAATTTCAACATTGCTCTGTTGTTTCAAAATTACATAAAAAAGTTGGAATTCTGTATATTGATGCAAATGACGAAATTATTTATTATAGAAAAGCAAAAGAGCAAAAAATACTAAAAAAAGAAAAGTTAATATATTTTTTTAAGAAAGATGAATTGAATAAGATAAATAATATTGATACAAAACTATCGTTAAGAAAAACGCGTGAGATATTTTTAAAAAGAAATTCAACTAAAAAAATAGTTGAATATTCAAAAAATATTTTAAGAAGTAAATACTTAACTCAGTATAATAAATTTATTGAGGAAAAGGGTAAATACACAATCGAAGAAGATTTGTCATCAATTACAGGGATAGGAAAGAATAATCATATTCTTCATTTACCATAATGTCATAAACTCTAGTCATATATAAATTTGCCCTAACAGAGATCCAATAAGAAGGAGCTTTCCCTTCTTCGTCTCCATCTGCTTTTGCAGAAATACGTACATCTCCCCAAGTAGTTCTATTTTCAATTGGCTTGTAGTTACTTGCGTTAATTACTTTTCTTGCAAGTTTTTTATATTCCTCGCTATCATTTTTATATTTTTCATTAGAAGCCGCCCTTTTATAACAATATTTTAAATCCTGATTATTTTGATATATATAATCAATCCGTGGAATCCAACCACCACCATTGGTTTGATATTGTACAGGGTGAATAGATGCAAAATCACAATGTAAAACTTTACTATCGTTTTTTAATATATTACGACACAAATTAAATAATTTTATTTCTTGAATATCCATTTCGTTTTCCTCAATAGGTTTTACATAACTTGGGAAACTAGAAGATGAAAATAATAAAGCTTTTACATCTTTGAGATTAGTAATATTTGTTATACATGACAAAATACATTCTTCATATTCTTTTAAATCTTTGATATATCCAAAATCAACGATAACTATTAGACGTTCTTTTTCTCCAATTAAATCATTTATTTTATCAATTACAGATTGAATCATATCATTCGCTGTAATATTTTTAATGTCATATAATCTACTATCATTAATAGTTTCTGTTTCAAATATAAAGCCCGGTAATTTTAAAGCTAGATATTGGAATTCTTTTTCTAAATTTGAAACTTGTAAAAATGTATTTTCAAGATCTTCAGTATTAAACTGTATCGTTGGTATTACTTGGTTTTTAAATTTATCATCTGCACTTAAATATTTTATCCAAGAACTATAACCATTAGTTGAATCTTGGAGTTGTTCAATACCATCATAACGCAAACTAATATCATCTGTAATGTCTAAAATAAATTTTCTTGTTCCAACCATATCCAATATGGTTTTTCTTTTTGTGTTTATATCACCTGGTCGTTTTTTCCCTATTAGTTCAGCATTTTTATAATTTTTAGGATAGGTATAACTTCTAGCACCAGTCATTTCAATAATTGGTAATACATGATTTTTTAAATGCTCATCTAACTCTTTAAAAGCTCTAATTTCTGATGGTTTTGTCTTTAATATAGGAAAATAAAAGTATTTATTCATAACTAATACTCCGGTATATAACCTAACTTGTATGCTCGATATCTTACAGCAGAAGTGGAAAGTTTAAATTTATCAGATAATTTTTCAATAGTGTTGTATCCATTATTTATATATTCTTCAAATTTACAAGAAGGCATTAATAAATCGGATGCATAAGAACTGGCTTCTCTCTCGAGAGGAGATGAATTTTCATCTCTATACAAAACACTATCATAATGAGAACCTGATTTTAAGATTTCTTTATGCAATATAAAATGTGCTAATTCATGTGCAATTGTAAATTTTTGTCTTAAGGGGTTTTCCCATTTATTAACATGAATAGCCCAATTTTGTGGGCCCGTACGTTCAATAAATCCTGAAATATTCCTATCTAAATCATTAAAATATAAGTTAATGTTAAAAATTTCTTTTACGACACGAACGATATCTAAAGGTTCTGTATCTATATTTAATTCTTGAGCTCTTGTATATATTGTATTTATATTAGTGGGCGTTATAACTTCTTCTTTTACTGATGAATTATTAGAAGTTGTAATACCATTATTTTGAAATGCTAACCAAGCATTTTTATCAAATTTCGTCGCCATTTTCAACACCTTCTAATTGTTCAAACTTAATATTTTTGTCATCTTTAAAATTCTGTATTATTTCTTTCATTTTATTTACAAAATCTTTACTGCATAGTAATCTACTTACGATCAAATCCACATTATCTTCTGCAAGTCTTGAGACATATTCACTTTCTGATAAAATTCCTGTTGCAGCATTTTCTACTTCTTTTTCTAGTCTACATTGAAAATCTTTATTCTCAAATTTATTATCAACACTTAATTCTGATTCGTGCTTTATTTTTCCCTGTATTGAAATCCAAGAAACAATACCAAACACACCCATTAAAGCTATTAAGATAGTTATCAATGTATTATAATAATCTAACATATTGTTATAAATATCACTGGCACTAATAATTTTGCCTTTCGATATTAAAGTATTTAAGGTCTGTGAAGTTTGTACATCATAATTATTTGATGTTACAATGAATTTTGAACTAAGTATATTTATAAAATTAGGATATATATGTTTCATTAGGATGATAACAGAAAAAACTAATAAAAATACAAAAAATATTGCGACAAATGTACCCAACGTGTTATAGAAAGGTCTTTTAATATTTGTCCATATTTCAAGAAGTATTTTTTTACTATTTACAAAAAGTTTAAAAGGAAAATTTATAATTTCTGCAAAGAAAGCAATACAAAATAAAAAAATGTTTCTTATAATACTTAAAGCCTTTAAAAGTATAGTTTGACCTTTATTTAACATATCTGTTATATAACCAAGGAAAACTTTAAAAGACTGATTCCCCTTTTTTAATAATCTTGACCATTCTATTTTAAAATCTTTTTTCATATGAACAATTCCTAGTGTAAGTATTATATCACAAAATATGTGTTTCTTTAAATATATTCACAATAAATATAGAATAAGTTCTGTTATATACCTACTCAATATTTAAAATTATTGAAATTATACTAAAACAGATTTTATTTCTTCTGCAATTTTTTCTATTACAGGAACGCAAACGCTATTACCAAATTGTTTATATAATTGATTATCTGAAACAGCAGATATATTGTAATCTTCTGGGAATCCTTGAAGTCTAGCTGCTTCTCTTGGAGTCAATTTTCTTGGATTTTTGCCTTTTTGTTCTACCAAGATTTCACTGCCATCTTTGTAATATCTTGCAGATATAGTGTTTGTATAATTACTATCAGCATTTACTAAACCATAGCCAAATCCGTTACCTTTGGATTTATGCATTGCTTTTCGCCTTTGATGTCCTTCCCATAATTTGTCAGATATAGTATATTTTTCATCAGGATTTTTTTCTAATATACTACCGACCTTTGTTTCTTTTTTAATTGGTTCTGGGAAATGAAAATCAACATTATTATCTAAGAAGCCAACTATATAAATTCTTTCTCTATTTTGAGGAACTCCAAAATCTTTCGCAGCTAAAACTTGAACATAAGTTTTATATCCAGCATTTTTTAAGTGTTCCAATATAACTTTTAAGGTATTACCTTTATCATGTCCTTTTAATTGTTTTACATTTTCCAATAAAAAAGCTTTTGGCTTTTTAGCCAATAAAACTCTTTCTATATCAAAAAATAAAGTACCTCTTGTGTCTTTGAACCCTTTTTTTAAACCGGCTTGTGAGAATGGTTGGCAAGGAAAACCGGCCAATAATATGTCGTGTTCAGGAATATCTTTTTCGTCAATTTTAGTTATATCGCCATAGATATTCTCATCCCCGAAATTAGCAATATAAGTTTGAATGGCGAATTTATCGATTTCACTTGTGAACACACATTCTGCATTACCCTTAAATGCTTGTTCAAAGCCAAGTCTTATTCCTCCAATTCCCGCAAATAAATCTATGATTTTTATTTTTTTCTTAGATTTCATACTATGAATGTTACCATAATAATGCTTATTGTGCCATTTTGTTAAACACAATACTTATCATATCAACACAATTTATTCATAGGTTTCCGTAATTAAATTATCCCAGAAATTATTATTTGCTCTCCATTGCGAATAAGGTCGTTTATTCCCTTGATACATCCCGCTATCAAAGAATACAATGCCTTGTTTTACAAGTTCTATCCATTCATTGTAGTTCATAGGTTTGCCAAAACAAATTTTACAATACAGACCATTTTCATCTGTTTTACAAGTAAACCAACCTTTGTCATTAAACTTATCTTCCAATTTTGCCTTTAGGCATTTATCCGTTTTCTTTGTTGTAGGCGAGGTTTCTCCGTACCAACGGGCAATTACAAGATTCTCTATTTGTAATTCTCTTGGTACGATTTCAGCTTTATCAGCTCTTTTATCCTCACTATAACTATATATTGCTAAAATATCTTTGTTTGTATCAACGATTAATCTTTGCCCAAAATCATTAAAGCACTCTATTTTTGGACAAGGAGAGCCTGACCAAGAGCATCTGCCACCTTTTAATTCATTGGGTTTACCAAAAATTCTTAAGAAATCTTCTCTTTTTTCAAATTTGCTTTTGCCTGTAAAATAAATGCAGTATTGAGGATTTGTAAATATATATTCGTTTGCAGACCAATCTCCAAAGGTAGTTTTTGATGTTGTTTCATTTTTCAGCTCATAGCCCCACAAATCGGCAGCATTATAGTCATTTGAGTGAATACCAAATTGATGTTCTAACCAATGACCTTGCCGACCATCATGTCTTTCATTTGTACCTTCTACATTTGGCTTTTTGCCTTTTACATTTTTACGAAAAAGCTCAATAATATCTTCCTTTGCAGTCATAAACCCTCTCTTGAAAATTAGTTAAATAATGCTAATTGTACTGCAAAATTAGGGTCTTGTATAGTTGTATCATAATTTATAAAAAGATTGGTGAAAATATGTTCTAAAACACTGACAACTATACTGTTTCCTGCTTGCTTATATAAACTTGTATTACTCATAATTGAAGATACCTTTTTGTAATCTTCATCTGATACGCCCATTAATCTCCAAGTTTCGTGCGGAGTCAAACGGCGCACCAGATATTCACCATATTCATTAATTTTATCAGTTACCAATTGTCGTCTTTTTTTCTCTAAAAAACTATTTAAAGTTGAACCTTTCCAGTAATTTGAATCGATACAATAGCTGTAGTCTTGCTCTATTGGACGATTCATAAATTGATTATTTTTTAAATAAAAATTTTCACCGACATCTTGCTCTAAAACATCGGCTAATTTTGTTGATAACGGTTCCGGTTTTGGAAATCTAAAATAATTCATATCATCTAAAACACTAATACAGAAAACCCTTTCTCTGTGTTGTGGTGTTCCATAATCTTTTGCATTTAGGACCGACCATCTGTTTTTATATCCGATTGATTCAAGATATTTTAAAAATTTTAAAAAGTTTGCCTTATGATTGCAACCAACCAAATTTTTAACATTTTCCATCATTAAGTATTTTGGTTTTTTTGCTTCAATAATTTTACAACATTCCCACAATAGAGAAGATCTCGTTCCAGAGCTTTCATTTAAACCATTTTGATAGCCTGCAACTGATATATCTTGGCAAGGGAAAGAATAAGTAAACAAATCAAAATCCGGCAACTTTTCGGGGTTGATTTTTGTAATATCACCAAAGTTATTAATCAACTTATTTGCAAGATACATTTCTTTGAGCTGTTCTATTTTCATTTTAGGAGCTCTATTTACAAATGTCTTATAATCAAGAGGAACATTAAGTCTCTCTAGGTATTCAATTAATTCTTCTTTATCAAGATCAACAAAATTATCTAATTCTTTTCGTTTTTCCAAGAAGTCTGTATGAATTGCAGCATAAGATCGAATGACCTCCCCTTCTATTTCTGAAATCCCAACAATTTCAAAAGGAATGCCAATGTTGCGGAGTGCCATTCTTTGACTTCCATACCCCGCAAAAGCTTCAAATACTTTTAATTTTTTATTATCATTTATTTTAAATCTATTGTTTCCATCTTCCCCAATCATATACTAATGCTAACATAAATATAGAATTTTTCTCAATTTTCCATGTCACTTTTTCTCAATATTGATGTCAATTCACAAATTTAATTTTAAGTTTATGATGACTTTTGCCCCAAATAATCAAACCATGTGTTACAAATAATCATTTCATGGGTTACGTTACAGCATCCTTTTTTATGTTTTAAATGCCAAATTAAAAACTCCCATTCAAGGACCATATAAAATAATGCTATAGGTTGCAAATACCAGAAGTGAGGTAACTGAGGCAAATAATTTACGAAAAATGACGCATGTATTGGCAAAGTGAAGAATTTATAGTGAATATACAATAAAACACTTATAGAACAGTCTTTTCAGCCATCTCAATCAATTTCTTAATATTTAGCTCCGGATCTTGTGTGCCGTTCATTATGCTCTCTATTATCTCAGGTGGCAGAAATCTTAGTTTTCGCAATCGTTTGTTGTTGCCGTTTCTGGCTTCAATCGGAAGTTTTCTTTCTGCTCCGAGTTTGTTATACCAAAAACTTTTCACTATTGCCTGAATCAGTTTCATATCATAATTCGCTTTACCAAGAATTATAACCTTATTTTGCCGTTGCGGAGTTAAAGAAATTCGCACATCAATGCGGTTTGTAATTATTTGTTCATCTTCTTCAATATGATTGAATTCTGCATTAAAAGCTAGTGTAGCAAAGTGTTTCACAATATATGCGATATCATAGCTTATTCTTATGTAGTCAATATTTAGTTCAACTCGCTTGATTGCAGTTCTTAAAAATACCTTATCCGTTTCGGAAGATTCCATTAAACCTAATATCAATTTCTGTTGTTCTACTGAATAATTCTCAAGATATGTTTGCATTTTATGTGTGTTTTTTAATAATTTTCTTAAATCATTTTGTACAAAATTTTCAATCTCACCTGCTGAAATTTTTGTTATCTCTCCGCGTTCATAATCAACAGGATTTTTAATTGACATACTAATATAGTATCTATAATGCTTGTTATTAGCGTTACTGTAAGACGGCGACATCTTGTTTCCTTTGTCATCAAACAATAATCCTGCAAGTAGTGAGCCCGTTTTAGCATTAGTTGAGTGTTTTCTTTGAACAGAATTTGCCTTTAATAAGTTTTGCACATTATTAAACAATTCTTCCGAAATAATAGGCTCATGCAATCCTTCGTATTCTTTGTTTTTGTGAATAATTTTACCCAAATAAACTTTATTTGAAAGTATGTGATATAAGCTTCCTTTGGCTAATTCTTTTCCGCTTCTGGTTAAAATTTCATTTTCTGCAAGATATTTTTTTAATTTAAGAACATTTTTCATTTCAAGAAAGGATTCGTAAATAATCCGAACATTATCTGCATAAGGCTGTTGCGGATGCAATATATGATGCTCATCTTTTTCGTATCCATAAGGACAAATCCCTGACAACCAAAGCCCTTTTTTACGCGAAGCTTCAAATTTATCCCGAATTCTTTCTCCTGTCACTTCACGTTCAAATTGAGCAAATGATAGCAAGATATTGAGGGTTAATCGTCCCATTGAGGTTGTTGTATTAAAATGCTGAGTTATTGATACAAATGATGCATTATGCTTGTCAAAAACATCAATAATTTTTGAAAAATCCATCAGTGAGCGGGTTAAACGATCAACTTTATATACCACAACAATATCAATTTCGTTATTTTCAATATCCTTTAAAAGTTCTTTAAATGCGGGGCGTTCCATTGTTCCACCTGAATATCCCCCATCATTATATTGTTTGTCAACTAATACCCAGCCTTCATGTACTTGAGATTTTATATAAGCATCGCAGGCTTCTCGCTGAGCATCAAGTGAGTTGAAGTCCTGTTCAAGTCCTTCTTCTGTTGATTTTCTTGTATAAATTGCACATCTGACTTTCTTTTTCATTACGCAACTCCGAAAAATTTCTTACCATTCCAACGAGTACCGGTTATCTCGTTGGCAATTGCAGACAGACTCTTGTATGTTCTGCCGTTGTATTCAAAACCGTTGGGGACAACCGTTACGGAGTATCTTTTCCCTTTAAATTCTCGAACCAGTTTTGTTCCGTCGGTAATTGATAAAACTTTGTTATCTTTTTCAATGTTTTGAGTTCTGTCATAATTTTCAACTAGTTTGTCAATTTTCCGTTGAACTTTAGGAGATAAGGAACCGTGTTGTTCTTCCCAATTCCTAATTCGTTTTTCAAAAATATTTAATGCCATGTATACACCTTTTTGTTCTCTTTCATAAATCACTCTTGTTGCGGATAAAGTCAAGTCAATTGACACAATTGTTATCATTAAAGTTCAATATAATAACTATCATCTTGCTCAGGTCTTGTAATAAATATTTTCTACAGATAGAAATTTTCGCATTTTGATTTTCTGAATCTAAATGCTAAATCTCAGTAAGTACATTAATAACTTTTTCTAAATTTGCCCTAATAAAATCCTTTCAAGTTTTACATTTATATACATCACTCTGTCTTAAAATTTAGTCAAGACGGCAACATGATTTGTGTCAAAAGCCTTTATACAAGCGGTTTTTCTTTTTCTTATATTTTTTTATCTCAAACACTCAAAAGTTTTTCCTAATTTTTATATGGATGCATTTGCAATCCGTACATAATAATAGGAGATAAAAAAATGAAATCTCGCAAAAACAAGTTAGCTATTAGCTATCAAAATCCGGCAGAGTTAAAACTCAATCCGAAGAATTCAAGAACACACAGCAAGAAGCAGCTACACAAAATTACACAGAGTATTGAAAAGTTAGGATTTAATAACCCTGTGCTTGTGGATACAGAAAATGTGATAATTGCTGGACATGGCAGAGTATTAGCAGCAAGAGATTTGGGACTGACAGAAATTCTGACAATTTGTTTAAGTTACATGACACAAGAACAGATCAGGGCTTACATTATTGCTGATAACAAACTTGCTGAAGAAGCAGGCTGGGACAATGAAATCCTAAAAATCGAACTGGATTTCCTAATGAACCTTGAATCTGAAATTGGCTTTGATGCAACTATTACAGGTTTTGATATTCCTCAATTGGATTTGATATTAAATCCTGAAGTTCTTGATGTAGTAAAAGATGCTTCAAAGAAAGATTCTGATACAGAGTTTTTAGAAAATGTTATTGATATTCCAAAGCGAGTGCAAAAGGGGGACTTATAGATATTTAATTTGTTGTTCTAAATTATCATTTATCATTAATATAAACACTTTCATTTTGGATTATAATACTATTGATAATGTGAGATATAAAACAAATCATTTCAGACAATGTTATTTAGGTGCATTTTGTGTTACATACATTTACGTAGAGTTTATGCACGAGCATTAGAAGATATTTTAATTGTTGGTATTAATACTGATGAATTAGTTGCAGGTTACAAATCTCAGCTCATTATTCCATTTGAAGAACGTATTGGATTAATGAAATCAATTAAAGGACCAGATATTGTAATTCCGCAAAAATCTCTTGATCATACAGATAAAATAAAAAATCTTTATTTTAATATATTTGTTGTCGGAGACGACTGGGTCGAAAAATATGACTATCTGGAAAATTAAAATATCGGCATGCTTTTTATTAGAAAATCCACTTGAATTTCAACGTGAAATTTAAAATTATAAAGAAAATTTAACATCTCAAACCTAGTTATAGATTTAAATATGCCTTAAATAATTATTTGATTTGAGTTTTCTACTTGTCAAATCTTGAAAAACGTCTATATAATTGAAAGAACAATGTACAAAATGGTGAAAACCTTTTAACGGAAAGTGTTTTAGACAGATGAGTATTAGAATTGATAAAAACATAAATAATAACTCAATCAGGTACTCAAACGGAGTAGTTACAGAGGACTCTGTAATTCAGAACATCTGTTCAAAAATAAATACTCCAACAAAACACAAATGCGAACAGACTTTACGCTATATGTATGCATTCTTTATGGATCTCATTCGCTCAATTACGAATTTTGTATTTTTCATTCGACCGGTTTTGAATGTCGAAACAGAATTAAAAATTTGGAGTTTTTTGTCCCTACAAATTCCTACAGTAACAGAGGAAAATCTTAAAAACTTAGTTAAAATTCGAATAATATCAGACACAGACATAATTCCGTATCTCCTAGTGTAAGTGCAATTTTTAGTTGCAAAATTTTTGATTATCAAACTAATAAAGGAGAAAAAATTATGAAAGAAAATGATAATTTAGCAGAAATAGCCAGTGTATTTCGTCATTTTACGGATGATATAATAGAGAGTAATTCTACTAGTAACCTACAAATGGTGAATATTGATATAATTAGCTGCAATCTTAAAAATTTACGCAAGCATTCAAAAAAACAATTACAAAAGTTGAAAAATGCAATTAACAAAGTTGGGTACGTAAATCCAATTTTACTAGATGAAAACCATATAGTAATAGCAGGAGAATTACGCTTATTAGCTGCGAAAGGGCTAAAATTCACTCAAATTCCAGCAATTATTTTAAAAAATTTGACGAAAGAAGAAGCAGATGCAATTCGGATTTTGGATAATAGAATTGCTGAAGACGGAGAGTGGAGCTATGAAAATCTCAAAGTTGAAATCGAAAAGTTAATGAAATTTAACTATTCATTTGAAGAGTTGGCTTTTGAAACAATAGATTATGAAAAAATCTTTTTGAATAAGAATTCTGACGATAATAAAGTTCATAATTCAGATAAAGAAGATGAAAGTTGGTTGGATACCAATATACCTCCATTAGTTAATCAAGGAGATCTATGGAGATTAGGAGACCATTTTGTTTATTGTGGAAATTCTTTAACCACTGGTTCATTTGAGGTTGTGATGCAAGGTGAAAAAGCTCAAATAATAATAACAGATCCACCTTATAACTGTCCAATAAATGGTCATGTTTGTGGACTTGGGAAAATTAAGCATGATGAATTTGAAAATGCCTCAGGAGAAATGACTGAACCTGAATTTGCAGAATTCATTTCAAAATTCATGCAAAATTTGATAAAATTCTCCGTTGACGGTTCATTACATTATCTATTTATGGATTTTAATGGGCTTAATACACTTTTAAATGAGGGCAAAAGGATTTATTCTGAACTAAAAAATATTGCAGTTTGGAATAAAGGAGTTGGAGGAATGGGGGCTTTTTATCGTTCTCAACATGAAATGGTGCCAATATTTAAAAATGGGAAAGCAAAACACCAAAATCACATTCAACTTGGGAAAAACGGAAGATATAGAACAAACGTTTGGGATTATTCCGGAATTCGCGTAACAAATCCAGGCTCTCTAGATTTATTAAGGCTTCACCCCACAGTAAAGCCTGTTGCAATGTTGCATGATATTTTGCTTGATGCCTCTTCTAAAAATGATGTTGTTCTTGACTGTTTTGGTGGTTCTGGCTCAACGCTAATAGCAGCAGAACGTTGTAAGCGCAGAGCTAGGCTTATTGAAATAAGTCCTCGCTATTGTGATGTAATTATATATCGTTGGAGACAAGAAACAGGAAAAACTGCAAAACTAGTTAAAAATTATAAGGAGTTAGAAAATGGCATTAGATGATAAAACCTTAAAATATATTGAACACTACAAGGCAATAAAAGAAAAAAAGAAAGCAGAAATGGCTAACGAATCCTACAAAGTAGGATATAAAAAACCTCCGGTAAGTAGCCAATTTAAAAAAGGACAATCAGGAAATCCCAGAGGGCGTAAGAAAAAGCCTATCCCAGAAACAATATACCAAGCACTATGTAATGAATTATGCCAAATGGTGACAATAGATAATCCAACTGGCAGTAAAGAAAAATCACACATATTTGAACTTTTAGTTAACTCAATTATCCAAGATGCAATAAAAAAAGATGGTATATCTCGAAAATTTATAATGGAAAACCTACTAAAATCCAGCATTATGGAAACTGTAAAAATGCTGATTGAAAAACAAAATCCGAAAGAGGAAGAATTTACCCCGGAAGAACGAAGGCTGTTGTTGCAAGATTTGCATCAACGGTTGTTTGAATTAACAAAAGACAATCCATAAATCTAACGAGAAGCCGTCACTGTTTTAAACTGTGGCGGCTTTTACACTAATTCCTTCTGTTATAATTAGTTTTTAAACAAATTATATGCTATACTTAACGATATGGAAAATGAAATTATTATTTATCAAACGCAAGATGGTCAGACAAAAATTGACGTAAGATTAGAAAATGAAACAGTATGGCTTACGCAAAATCAAATGGCTGAGTTATTTCAAACGACTAAACAAAACGTAAGTTCGCATATTAAAAATATTTTTGAAGAAGGAGAACTTTCAGAAAATTCAACTGTCAAGGATTACTTGACAGTTCAACAAGAAGGAAACAGAAAGGTTTCAAGGAATATTTCTTATTACAACTTGGATGTAATTATTTCTGTCGGATATAGAGTGAAATCATTACGTGGTACACAATTCAGAATTTGGGCTACTCAAGTTTTAAAAGAGTACATGAAAAAGGGGTTTGCCTTAAATGATGACTTGTTAAAACAAGCTGGTGGTGGCGGTTACTGGAAAGAACTTTTAGAACGTATCAGAGATATTCGATCTTCTGAAAAAGTCTTTTATCGCCAGATTTTGGATATTTATGCAACAAGTACGGATTACAATCCTAACGCGGAGGAAACCAAATTATTTTTTAAAGTAGTTCAAAACAAAATGCATTTTGCAGCGCATGGGCATACTGCCGCTGAAATCGTATATTTGAGAGCAGATAGTACAAAAAATAATATGGGGTTGACTGTTTTTAAAGGGAATCATCCTAGAAAAGAGGAAGTTGTTGTTGCAAAAAACTATCTTGATGAAAAAGAGTTAAATATTTTGAATCGGATAACATCAGCATATCTTGAATTTGCAGAATTACAAGCAATTCGCCAAATTCCAATGACAATGAAAGATTGGATAGCGAAACTTGATGATTTCATAAAAATGACTGGAAGTGAACTTCTTAGCAATCCTGGTAAAATCTCTAAACTTGAAGCTGAAAATAAGGCACTTGCAGAATATGCAAAATACAAAGAAACTATTAAAGATGAACTTTCAGAAGTTGAAAAACACTTTTTGGCATCTGTTAAACAAACGCAAAAACAGCTTGAGAAAAAGACCAGAAATGGAAAATAACTTTTAATTAATTTCAGAATCATCAAGTCTTTCATATAAATGAGAAAGAATACTCAACATATCTAAGCAATTTTTTTCAGTAAATAATCCTGAAACTTTTAAATCAGAAATTTCTTCATGCGATAAAATATTTCTACCACCCTTTATCACTCCTTGAGACAAAAACATTTGTGCATCTTCTATCCCATTTAAGGTATCATCACTAAAAAGTTGGCCATTGGGACGATACTTATATTTGGAAGTTACCTTTAATTTTTTACCACTACCAAAAGAATTTGTCATAATTTTATAATCATTAATTTCTGTTGATTTTGATTTATCTTTTACTGCATTTTTATAGCTCTTTGCAGCCTCAAGAAATGCATGATAATAATCCCCACGTTCATAATATTCCGCAGAAACTTCTCGAATTTTTGGATGTAAATTTCTCCAATGAAAATACGGATATTCGGGTACAATATTTTTTAATCCTTTCAAAAAACTTTTTGTCTTTGTTTCATTAATATCTTCATCTTTGATAATTATATTTACCAAAGAATTAACTTCTGTTCTTAATTTTGTCGGCATCGTATTAACCCAATTATTTAAATTAATTCCTGTTGTTTTGTTAATTTCTTTTGTTTTTGATTCTTCACGTTTCAGTCTCCATTCTCTTGCAATATTAAAAAGTTGGGATTGTAACCATTGTCTTAATGAATCTAATTCTTCATTTTCCCATGTTAAACCATCTCTATTCGTTGTAACCATATCTTTTTCAAAATCATCTATAAAATCAACATTGATAAATCCAGTGAAATAGTTATATGCAAATGAGGTAGTTGTTTTCAATCCAAAGAAATCATTTGAATTTACTAATTTCCCACGAGCGTATAAAAATATTCCGTTTTGGTGCTCCCCTAATGGTTTTTCTGTTGAAATTATTTTACCAGTAATACCTTTATTAATAGCATAATTATCTTCACTTACATCATTTTGTGGAAATTCCCATTGAAATTGAGGCTCTATATATTCCCATTTTGTTGCTGAGGTAATTTTTTGAGGTTCTACTCCATTTTTTTGCAATTCAATATAAAAATTAGGATCTGTAAAATTAAATCTCTTTGATATTGATTCTTTTAAATTTTCAATATCAAAAGCACTTTTTCTTTGTATATCTCGTAAAATAATAGTTGTACCATTTAAAGTATCTACATTTTGATTATAAACTATTATTTTAGGAAGATATTCTTTATCTGTGCTCAAAATATCATTTAAGTTCATTATAAAAACATTTTTTAAATTATTTTTTACTGTCTGAACCTCTATCTCATTAGCAACCCCAAATATTGCGAGTTTTCCTAAGCCTTTTCGCCCCGTAACTTTTCTTCCATTTGGAGTAATATCATTAGAGTGTTTTCTTCTATTTCTACCAATTTTTAAGAAAGAATCATTTAATTCGTCGAAAGTCATTCCACATCCATCATCTGTTACCATGATAGTTTTATGCTCCAAAGAATCTTCAAAAACTATTGTTACACAAGATGCATCTGCATCATAAGAATTTGAGATTAATTCGGATAAAACTGGAGGTAAAGTTTTATACATTTGAACTCCAAGATGTTCAATAGTATGTATATCAAATTGTAACTTTAATTTATTATCTTTCTCAATTTCCATAAATTATTCCCTGAATTTTCTATCATGTTTTGTAATCATTATTATTTTATCCGTCACAAACAACTTTAAATTCGCCATTTGATTTTATAACATCATAACCAAGAGCTATCAGTTTTTTTATATCTGCGGGTTGTTTATTTACAAACTGTTCATAATCTAACCCTAGTTGAACAACATAAATTTTATAATGATAATGATGAGCTTTTAGACTTTTTAAATTATTCAAATCACCTTTTATCAATCTCTCTGGATTTGAGTTTATACGTTTTATCAATTGATTAAAAATGTCAGAATTTCTAATCCATTTACTTGATTTAATTGCTTGTCCAATAACTTCATAAAATTCTTTAATTCTCAAGCCTGAAGTAGCCTCTTTTGACGCTTTACAATGATAAAATTGTACTTCATTATTCGTGATAACAATAAAATCAGCAATTTCACCACTTCCATCATCTTTTATAATATATTCATTACAACTTTCATTTTCAAATTTTTCTTTTAAATATGTAAAAATTGATTTATTTTCACTTGTTTCCCCTTTAAATGGTATTTCTTGTCTAATATTTATTTTGTTTCCAACGCAATCTATATGTTCAAATATTTTATCTATTGGTAGTTCTTTAGAATTATCTATTCCTACTTTAAAACATAAACAGCCAATTATGCTTTCACCTTCGTCTGTCATTATCATTGGAAGATATTCATTAAAGAAATCTGGTAAAGTGTATGTTTTATTATTCGTTGAAATATAAAATTCATTACTATTATTAAAATTATTAAAAATAGTATCTTCATTATTTAAATCATATAAGATTGAAGTTAAAAGCTGTTCATTATAAAACATATTTATTTGGATAGTTTTATTAGATTTTTTTTCTAGTTTAAAATCAATATCTAAAATATTAAATTCTGATTGTGTATTATTTGTCTGCGTCTTAAGTACTACATTTTCTTTATAACAATTTTGGTTGAGAACAAGACATAAAATTTTATTACCTTGTATTTCTGAAATTGGCGATAAGTTAGCCTTTAATGGCAAATTAGGTAATTCGAAATTAGGTTCAGCTTCTAAATTTATACTGTTTGTGATAAGTTTACACCATTCTGTAAAAGATTCAATATCACCCTTTTTAAAACTCCAAACTTTAGCATTAAATGGACTTATTCCTCTATATTCATTCGACTCGGAAAATTCAAGCTTAGCAAATGCATGTCCTAAACACTGATAGCTACTTTGAATAATACTAATAGAATTTTGAGCGTCCTTGCCCATATAATTTTCATAAGACCCACCAACTAATTTTAAAGGATTTTTTACTCCTATATTAATATATTCTGCATTTTCAGCTGTTTGCATTAATTGAAATAAATAATTCATTTTGGCTTTATGTAATTTTGAATTTTCGCATAAAGAATCCAATAAACAATTTCCAACATTTTCGTCAGTGGTATGATGTAATAAAATTTTTTTAACTGTATCATAATAAAAAATATTTAAATGATATTCTTTACTTTTTAACAAATTAGATTTTGTCCATTTGGGTTTAATTTCTCTAGAAGTAATAAATATTGCTAAATTATCTTTTTTCCTATATTCTTCAAGTTTTATACTTCCTGTAAGTTTTATACCTCGTTCAAAAGAAAAATATTCTGGTTGAATAGTATACATTTTTATTGTGAAGCTTGGACAAATGTTTTCCAAATTTAAAGATTCATTGAACCCTAATACTTCTATTTCAAATTCATCATAATATATTTTTTTATCTCTTCGCTCTTGTATAAATGAGTCAATCAAATTAGGTATTAATTGTGCGAGTTTATTATAATCATCTGTAATTTTATCTATTTCTTTCGAAAAGTCATTTTTATCTGCTATTAATACCCCATTTATCCTTTCTTCTCCAACTTTTCTTGCAATTCTACCAACAAATTGAATAAATGGTAATAAACTTTGAGGTGTAGCATGTAAAACAGCTAACTTTATTTTAGGGAAATCAAAACCTTCACCTAACATATCAATACATATTAAGCCATCCAATTCACTATTTGTTTTTAGCTCACATATAACTTCTTTATTAGTTTTATAAGAATTATCACTAGATACTATTTTAACTTTTAAACCAATTTTATCATATATTGTTTTAATTGATTTTGCCTTTTCTTTTGATTCTACTTTTATCAACATTTTTATATCTGAATTCTTACTTTTTAAAATGTTAAATTGTTCTTTGGCCTTTTCTGCTAAAACTACATCTTTATCCTCATTTGGATTTATTTCTATTGGCAAATAAGAAATTTTTTCATAATACTCATTTTCAATTGCTTTACTTAAAGGATAGGCATAGACTTGCACACCAGGCAGAATTTTTTTATCACGCCGAAATGGTGTTGCAGTAAAAAGTATATTCTTTGTATTATTAAACTGTTTTAGTATATGTCCCCAGGTTTCTGCAGGGATATGATGTGCTTCATCTATAATTATTAAATCAAAAAGAGTTTCTCTAATAGAACCATTTGGAATTTTGACATAATCATATTTAGAACTAATACAATGTGGTGTGCTTATTACAACATCATAATTTTTTAATTCTTCCCATGCCTCATCATTATTTATGCTTTTCTTAACCTCAAAAACTTTTGGGTTTTCTAGTTTTGTATAAATATTTAATTTATGAAAAATACTAAGATTTTTAAATTCTTCAAATATTTGACCTCTAACCGTTTTACTTGGAGCTATTATCAAAACTCTATTAGCTTTTAAACCAAAAGGAATAAGTGTCATAGTTGTAGTTTTTCCTACACCTGTGGGAATAACAACAGTAGCAATTTCGTTACTACAAGTAAAGTGGGAACAAACTGCCATATATGCACCAATTTGTGGTTCTCTTAATGTATATCCATCAATGGAAGTTCCATACAAGTCAATATTTCTTAAATTATCCGAAAAAAATGACATACTTCTCCTTTATTCATATTATTTTAACTTATTAAATCATAATTATAATTTATTTTAATATTTTCTTAATGATTTTATTATATTATATAATATAAAATAAATTCCCTGATCTCTGTTTTACAGGGAATATGCTTTAAAAGTCTTATGCTGTAATAGTTTAGCTTATTGAACTTATAAAAAAAACAACGGATTTTCCCTGATTTTTAATTTAGCAGGGAATTTACAAATAGCAAAATTTCATTTATAATGTTTTTGAACCGAGCCTGTTGCTCACTGGACTGTTCGCTCCACCATTAAATTTCAGAGGGTTTTAATATCCTCTTTTTTCGTGCAAAAATCTCCGCACTGTGCGGGCTTTCAGAATTTTAAGAGAATTTATTATTTCACAAATGCGATGAATTCCACCCCAAGTATGCTCAAATTCTCTTTCGGCAAATAAAAAGAGTCCTTTTTTATGTTGTAAATGCCAAATTAAAAATCAAGGACCATATAAAATAATGCTATAGGTTGCAAATACCAGAAGTGAGATAACTGAGGCAAACTTATGCCAAAAAGTTGTATATTATTTAGTGTTAAATATTAAAATATAAATTATGGAAATAGACTTCCAAAACTTGACAATTTTATGTAGTTATGGAAATATACTTGTAGGAGTTAATTATGATTAAACGAGATGAATATTTAAAAAAACTGATTGGATTTAAAGATAAACAACTTATAAAAGTTATCACAGGTATCAGAAGATGTGGCAAATCTACATTATTAAAGATTTTTAGTAAATATCTATTAGATAATGGTATAGGTGAAAATCAGATAATAACTATAAATTTTGAAAACCCAGATTATGACGAATTAAAAGATTATAAGGCTTTATATACTTATTTGAAATCAAAACTGGTTAATAATAATAAATATTATATTCTACTTGATGAAATTCAAAATGTTACAGATTATCAAAAAGCAATAGATGGTTTGTATATTATGGATAATGTTGATTTATACATAACAGGGTCAAATGCATATTTTATGTCAGGAGAACTTGCAACTCTGTTATCTGGTCGATATGTAGAAATTCAGATGTTACCACTATCATTTAAAGAGTACGTTTCCGCACACAGTGAAAAAATAGATTTACCTACTCTTTATAGGCAATACATAGAAAATAGCTCTTTCCCTTATGTTATTGAACTTGGAGAAGATAAAGAACAAATAAGAGCTTATTTAAGCGGCATATATAATACAGTTATCCTAAAGGATGTTGTAAGTAGAAAAAACATTTCTGATGTTTCAGTATTAGAAAGTATTATAAAATTCATGTTTGATAATATTGGAAATATAACAACTCCTAAAAAAATTAGCGATACAATGACTTCAAAAGGTCGAAAAATATCAAATCATACTGTAGAAAATTATCTTGCAGCATTGGTTGATGGTTTTATATTATATAAAGCTGGTAGGTATGACATAAAAGGGAAACAATACCTTGAAACACAAGAAAAATATTATATTCCAGATATTGGACTTAGATATTTTCTTTTAGGCTCTAAATATGTAGATATGGGACATGTTTTAGAAAATGTTGTTTACTTAGAACTTATTCGTAGAGGTTATAAAGTATATATTGGTAAAATCGATAGTTTAGAAGTTGACTTTGTTGCAGAAAAAAATGGAGAACTAGAATATTATCAAGTGTCACAAACGGTAATGGATAAAACAACATTAGAACGAGAACTCACACCGTTAAATAGTATAAAAAACCATTATCCAAAATTTTTAATAACAATGGATAATATCCCAAATGTTTCGCATAACGGAATTAAACAAATTTATGCTTTAGATTGGTTGTTAGCATAATATTAAGTTGGTTTATTATATTGAATATTCCATGCCTGCCCCATAAACTTTTATTACTTAAAACTTCCAACTTTTCTGCCGTAGCGGTCGTATTGGGTGGTTCTACCTGTGGAATCTGTTTTGAACGAGCCTGTTTTTCTTCCGTATTTATCATAAGATGTGGTTGTGCCGTTAGGGTTTGTCTTATAACTACCAGTTCGACTCCCATATTTATCGTATGTGGTGTAACCAGATGTTGTCTTTTTGATTGTGCCTTGTCTTGAACCGTACTGGTCATATTTTGTGGTTGTGTTGCCGTTGGTTTTGTAAGAGCCTGTGCGTGAACCGTATCTATCATAAGTTGTGGTTGTAGAGCCATTTGTTCTATACGAACCTGTTCTACTGCCATATTGGTTGTAGGTGTTACCTGCAAATGCACTGCTAGTCAATAATAAAGATACAAATATAATTGCAAAAAGTTTTTTCATAATTTTCTCCTAATATTAGAACGATTTGGGTTAAAAAATGTTCATTCAAATTGAAATACAACTTTAAAATATTTTTTATTTTTATTATTTTTTTTTCTTATTTATAAAATTCTTCCATTTTTTTATAAAAATGTTCTATTGCTGTTTCTATCTTATGATTGAAATTCGTGTGAAATTCTTTAAAATATCCATTATCAGTTAAACTAAAATATTCTGAATAAAAGTTATTGAGATATCTATCTTCTTTTCCTGCCCCTGTATATAAATCTGACTCCATTTTTGAATATTCTTTAAATTTACAAAGGAAGAAGTATAAGGTTGTATCTTTTTTATCAACAATTGATAAGTTCGTGGTTAAGTCTTGGAGTGTCTTTAGTTCTTCTCTACAAAAAAGACCTATTTGATTCGTTACAAAACATTTGATAAATTCATCATCATCTTGTTCTTTATACCACTTATTTAAATAATCTAATTTACTTTGAAAGTTTTTTAATAAAGTATAAGATGCGCTATGAATTTCAAAAAGTTTCTTAGCTTTTAATTCTTTTTTCCAAGTTTTTAGTGCTTCTATTGCGATTAAAACAGTGCCAAGCCCAATGATAGTAGTTAAAAAGCCCCCATGTCTATCCACTTTGTCTATCATATTAATAGCTATAGATTTAAATAATTCTAAAATATCAATAAATTTTTGCATTTATTTTCCTCCAGTTAATATTTTTCAAAAGCGAACATAATTCCTCCAACTTTTATGATTAACAATTACTTATTAAATTGTCTGATATCCTTTATACTCATTTTACATTTTTGGAACTTATTCTTTATATCATATATCAATGATACAAAATTAATGAGTCTTTAATGTTTTATCTTCACTTGAAAAATTTAAAAGCATTATTTTATGATTTCTATAAATTATCATTTATATTAGAACCAGAATTGCCATACACTGTTCCGTATTTTCCTTTGATTGTATCACTCGACATTTGTCTTATTTTATTCATAGTTATAATATCTCCATAAAAATTAACAACTAATTCACCATGATTATAAGTCATTTTATTACCCAAATCTGCACCAAGCATTTTTACCGCATCTGCAGCCATTATGCCTGATACACCACCATATTTACCCTTATTTTTATTTAAAGTTTCCATAGTGTTTTTTAATTGCTCTAATGATACACCTTGTATTGCTAAATATTCTGAAAAAGTAGGTTTGGGAGTTGTTACTTTTATATAAGTTGGTAGCCAAATACAATAAATTAAACAAGCTATAAGATAAATGAATATAATCTTTCCCTTTTTTATTGATTTCATTAAATTTTTCTCCAGTTAATTACAATTACAAGTTTTAACACTATAACGACTTGCCCCATTTACATAAATTGTAAATTTATAAGATTCGCCAGAATTCAAAGTATTAATTGGTATTGGGTATTCACCAACTCTATTCCCAGCAGAGTCAAATGTGTATATTTCTACATTAGGATTGAAACATGTGGTATATGAATTGTTTTTTACAACCCCTTCTATTTTTTGTGTTCCATATCCCATATTAAAAAGACGACTATTTATAACTTCAATCGTAGCTTTGGGTGGAGTACTTGGAATATTTCTAAATAAATTTGGATTTATTTGTCTTTGTTCCGAAATTATAAATATCGAAACTATAATAGCAACTATTAATAATGAAAACGCAATAGTTATATGCAATTTTATTTCTTGCATAAATTGTTGAGGTGCATTTTTTATAAAATCTTTAATTGTAATTCCACAATATTTGCAAAATTTTGCATCTTTTTCAATCTTCTTATCACAATTAGGACATTTAATATATTTTTCATTTTCCAATTTTTCCAAATATTCTTTTATATTTGTTCCACAATTAGAACAAAATTTAGAATTATCTGAAATTTCTTCTTTACATTTTGGACACTGCATATAGAGACCTTTCAAATTTTTTAATGGAGCGGGCAACGAGACTCGAACTCGCGATCTTCTCCTTGGGAAGGAGACATTCTACCACTGAACTATGCCCGCACAAAATTACATATTTATTATACCACAATCTACTTTTTTGAAAAAGTAAATTTCCACTAAAATTAAGGTCATATACCCTGAAAAATTCTACATTATTTCTCTATTTTGAAAATTTTCTTGTTGAACAATGCAGATAAGCTTATTCATAAATGCTTTATATCTTGCTCTTACAGCTTCACCGGATAAGACAATATCAGCATCTTTTTTACAAGGTCTAATATAGATTTCGGCTTTTTGTGATGCGTTTTTATAAATGCCATCAGCTGAATCGCCTAAATCTCTTTCGGCAGCCCTTACATAGAATCTATCTTTTTGAACTTTCTCTTCTATATCAACATATATTTTGAAATCAAAAGCATCTTTGATTTTGTCTGTCAATGTAAATAATCCTTCCGAAATAACGATTTTGGAAGGATTCGCCAATGTATAATTATCAAATCTTTTTGCTGTACCTGACATGTCATATTTTGGTAAATAAACAGATTTGCCAGACAATAATTCCTTAATATGTTTACTCATTAATTCCAATTCAAGAGCATGAGGAACATCAAGGTCATAATGTTTTGCAAATTCGGCAAAGCTTCCTGCAGCCTTTACCATGTCAGAACGGTCATAATAATAATCGTCTGTATTTACTCTTGTAATGGCATTTTTGATTTCAAACTCAGTCGCGAAAGAGTTAATTGTTTCTATAATATCTAATGTAACAGTAGATTTCCCGCTTGCTGTTTCCCCCGCAATCCCAATAGATGCGGAACGAGTAACGTGTCCGGATAAAAATCTTGCTAATTTAGAGATAACTTCCGGTTTATAACTCAATAAAATCGACCCATCAGAATTTATTTCATCATTAAAAATCTTTTTTAATTTCTCTTCAACAGCCTGAACTCTGTTATATGGAGTGGAAACGTACATTTTTCTAGAGTGTTTTGCAGCTTGTTCAGTAGCATGTGAATTGTGCAGTATGTATTCTACCATTACTATCCTTTTTCGAAAATTATTATACTACATTCATAGTCTTTTCATGACTATATCAGATTTAAGTGAAAAAAAAAATATTTTTTGACTAAATATTAACTTTAGTAAATATATTTTAACAATTGCAAAATTTTCAATAATATATTCCAAATTTTGTATATTTCTTTTATGTTATAATTTTTCCATAAAAGTAAGTAAATACGGAGAGAACTTATGAACGTAAATAAAAATTATCAAAATATTGCAGACAGCTATTTGTTTTCTACAGTAGCTAAAAAAGTTAGTGAATTTTCAAGTAAAAATCCGGAGAAAAAAGTTATTAAACTTGGTATTGGTGATGTTACTTTACCTTTATGTAAAGTTGTTGTTAATGCTTTAAAATCAGCTTCTGAAGAAATGGGTGTTAAGGAAACATTCCACGGATATGGTCCGGAACAAGGTTATGACTTTTTAAAATCCAGTATTCAAAAATATTATCAAGGACATGATGTTAATTTAGATTTAGATGAAATATTTATTTCAGATGGTGCAAAATCTGATTTGGGTAATATTTTGGATTTGTTTGCAGTTGATAATACTGTTCTAGTTCCAGATCCTGTTTATCCCGTTTATGTTGATACAAATACAATGGCAGGAAGAAAAATTGTTTATATTGATGCTAATGCAGAAAATAATTTCTTACCATTGCCGGACAAATCTATTAAAGCTGATATCATATATATTTGTTCTCCAAACAATCCTACCGGTGCAGTTTATAATAAAGAACAACTAAAAGTTTGGGTTGATTATGCTAATGAAAACAATTCTATTATTCTTTTTGATGCAGCTTATGAATGTTTTATTACAGATGAAAATCTTCCTAGAAGTATTTATGAAATTGAGGGCGCAGAAACTTGTGCAATAGAATTCTGTTCTTTTTCAAAAATGGCAGGATTTACCGGTACAAGATGTGGTTATACAGTCGTTCCTAAAACATTGGTTTTTGATAAAATGTCATTAAATAAAATGTGGCTAAGACGTCAAACGACTAAATTTAATGGTGTTCCTTATATTGTTCAAAAAGGTGCAGAAGCTGTATTTACACCAGATGGACAAAAAGAAATTCAAGAAAATCTTAATTACTACAAAGAAAATGCAAAGATTATTTCTGATACCTTAATAAAACATAATATTTGGCATATTGGTGGAAAACACTCCCCATATATTTGGTTAAAATGTCCAAACAATATGACTTCTTGGGAATTCTTTGACTACTTGTTAGAAAATGCTCAAGTCGTAGGTACTCCGGGGTCAGGTTTTGGTAAAAATGGCGAGCATTATTTTAGATTAACTTCTTTTGGTAGTAGAGAAAATACAATTGAAGCTACTCAAAGATTGGATAAATTATTCAGTTAATCTTTGAAATAGAACATATTGACAAATTTACACGCTCCTGTTACAATCATAGCAGGAGCGTGTAGGGTATGATAAATACGTTAGCAAAGCAAGATTTAATCAATAGAAATTATAATCATATTTATGCTCATGAAATGGCTCATAAATCTGCAGGCGGACAATTTGCCGGTGCAATTTCTATTGAAAGAAATTCTGAGGGAATTCCTGTATCTGGTCATGTTCCAATTCAAATGCCAACTTTGAATAAGAAAAACCCACAACAAACAATTGACCATGCAAATACTGTAATTCGTGCTGCAATGGCTCCATCTGACCCATCAGGTCAAGATTATAAGGTTGCAAATCAAGCATCGCAAATCAAAATGCAAGCTCAAGCTCTTAAAAACAAAAATCAGGGTAAGAAGTTAGACGTTCAAGCTTAGGTTTACCACGGGTAGTCATCTGGAATTTTCCAGTCATTCATTTGAATCATTTTTGTACAATAACCACAATTTGTACAACCCTTAACACATGCCCACGTATCCTTTTTTAATCCTTCTTTTGTACCGTCCCACATAAATACATACGGTTCGACAAAGTCTGCAGATTGTACCACCTTATCAGAGGAATTTTTATACTTTGCAAATTGAAATAAAAATGCTTCTCTTGCGGTGTTTCTCAAAGGTTTTTGCTCTAATAAATTTTCTCTCCCTTTGTTCCCATCTGGAAAGTACATTATATCCCCTCCATTATTATCAATAGAGAACCACATTAAACCACCATCAATAAGAGTAATGCATACTGCGGTTTGAGAAATAGTACATTCTTCATAACCTAAATGTTTCATATAAGGGAAGATATATTGCTTTAAAAATTCAACTTGTTCATCATAAGAATAAGCTTTTCGTTCAATTAAGCCATCAATATCACCGTTTTCAGCCGCAGACATTTTTAGAGTTTGATTTATCCTTGAATAGAATGATTTTAATTGAGTTTCGGTTCTTTGTTTTGCATATTTTGTCATAAGTGTTGGTATTGTCATTGCTGCAACGATTCCGATGATTCCGAGGGTGATTAATATCTCCGCAAGCGTAAATGCAGACTTGCGAGTGAATAGTGAATGGTGAGAAGTGAATAGTCTGTGACGTTTCATATTTGTGCCTCTTTCTTTGTTTTGTTATTTATTATCATTTCAAACTCGTTTCAGAATTTTCTTATAAACTAAATAAGATAAAAATATATTTGAATACAATTAATAATATTCAAATACGAATATAATAATAAGTAATTTTATATTAAAAGTCAATAATATATATAATTGTTCTGTTATGAACACTATTAAAGCAAAAATTAAAATGTTAGCTGTTTCTCGGGGTACAACTCTCAAAAATTTAGCGATTAGATTGAGTGAATTGACCGGAGAAAATTATTCATATAATAGTTTGTTAGGCAAATTGAATCGTGAAAGTCTTTCATTAAAAGAGGCACAATTTATTGCAAAGATTTTGGATTATAAGTTGGAGTTTATTGATTTGCAAAAGTAGTTTTTAACTCTCTAGACTTCCATTTATTTTTAAAATACAATCTGATTATGAAAGAATATGATTTTTATGTTGTTCCGACACCTATCGGAAATTTAGGGGATATAACACTTCGGGCTATTGATGTCTTGAATTCGGTTGATTTGATTGCGTGTGAAGATAGCAGAGTTACGCAAAATTTGTTAAACCATTTCAATATCAAAACAAAATGTCTTTCTTATCATAAATATAATGAAAAAGAACGCATTTCGCAGATTGTTGAATTTTTAGAAGGCGGTAAGAAAATTGCGTTGGTTTCTGATGCCGGAACTCCATTAATTTGTGACCCCGGGTCTGTGATTGTTAGAGAATTACGTAAAAGAGGTTTTTCTATTACTTCGCTTGCAGGTGCAAATGCTGTTGTAACTTTCTTATCTCAGGTTTCTCGAGTTGATGAAAAGTTTACTTTTATCGGCTTTTTACCAAAAACCACGGCTCAGATTGAAGATGTTATTAAAGAACATGAATTTCAAGATACTGTTTTTTATGAATCACCAAATCGAATTATGAATACGTTAAAAACTATTCAGTCCATTCGACCAGATGCAAAAGTTGCTGTTGGGAGAGAATTGACAAAAGTTTTTGAAGAAGTTGTTGTTGATGATATTACAAAAGTTATTGAACATTTTGAAAATAATATTGTCAAAGGTGAATTTGTTGTAATGGTTTTCCGCAGTGACGATAATTTTGAAGATTCTGAAATTTTAAATAAGGTTAAAGTTTTGCAAGACAAGGGATTTAGTGCAAAAGATATTTCCGTAATTCTATCAGAATTATATTCTTTCAATAAGAATAAAATTTATAAAATTGCAATTGGTAAATAGTTGTAAATAATTTGTACTTTTTTTGCGATTTATGCTACAATTTTGTTGGAGAATAGTGAGAGAGTTTGTAAGGAATATATTCTTGAAATTTCATATATCAAAAAAACTTTTATCAGCAATAATCTTGGTCTTATTGACTCAAACTTCCAGCTTTTCAGCAGATGATGTTTGGGGTGAAATGGGCTTGATGGACGATGCTGTAAAGAGCAATACGGATTATGCAAACACTATTTTTGACAAATATACAAGTTACACCGAAAACCAAAACTCTAACACTCCGGATTATACGCAGGGCAAGTATCCTACGGATTTGTCAAGTCAAAGTTCTTCTGGCAATACTTCTTTAGATAAAGAAAATAAGACTATTAAAAATATTGAATTTTATGGCTTGAATTCTATTCCTCCACAAGAATTGTTAGAAAAAATGCAGATGAAACAAGGTAGTGAATACACCAGAAGTAAGATGCAGTCTGACTTAAAAACAATTTATGAAACAGGTTATTTTACTGAAAAAATGAAAGCTATTCCGTCTGTAAATGGTGATGGAACTGTTTCTATCAAGATTGTTGTAGAAGAAAATATTCCGGTAAAAGATTTTACAATTGAGGGCAATACTGTTATTCCAACAGAAGATATTTTAGCAACATTTAATGGAATGAAAGGTAAACCTCAAAATATTTCCTTAATCAATCAAGCTATTGCTCAAATTCAAGATTTATACAGCTCAAAAGGTTATATTCTTGCAAGAGTTGATTCTGTAACAGATGACCCAGATGGTACAATCAACGTTAGTATTAAAGAGGGTATCATTGACAAGATTATGATAGAGGGCAACGAAAAAACAAAAGATTATATCGTTGCAAGAAATATTCTTACTGAGCCGGGAATGATTTATAACGAAAATTTAATCAAAGAAGATTTGGTTAGGTTGTACGCAACTCAAGCATTCAAAGATGTAACAAGAGAAATTGAGCCTAGTGAAGATGTTCCTGATGCTTATGATATTACGATAAAAATTCAAGAACAAAGAACTGCAAGTATTTCTGTTGGCGGTGGTTTAGATACTGTTACCGGTTTGTTTGGGTCAATGGGTATTTCTGAAAATAATTTCCGTGGAAGATGTGAAAGACTTTCTTTGACAGGCTTGGTTGGTACCGGTGTAATTCTTAATGATTCATCTGTAAAAGACCACATGAATATTCAAGCGGAATTGAGTTATTTCAAGCCATATTTTTACAATGCTGATACTTCATTGAATACAAGATTATTCTTTAGAGATTTTGGTTCTTATCAAGTTCCGTTGGCGGTTGAAAGAAGATATGGCGGTGAAGTTACTGTCGCTCACAAGTTGAAAATAAACAGACATGCAAATGCTACTTTCAGTGTTGGTGCTGAAAATATTAGTGTTAAAGAGGGGGATTTCAACGGAATTTCAGCCTTGTATAACAGATATAATATTCCGATTTCAGAACGTGCTAAACAGTTAGAGGGCGGTTTGTTCTTATCTTTAAGTCCTGCATTATTGTATGATACAAGGGATTCTGCTACTGTAACAAGACATGGTACAATGGCAAGTTTGAGATTTGATGAAAACCTTGGACTTAACGGATTTGATAAAACTAACGGCAAGTTAACAGGTATGATTAAACAATATATTCCTGTTGCAAAGAAATCATCTTTATCTTTCACTGTTAAAGGTGGAGGTGCAATTCATGGGGATATACCTGAAGTTATGGCATATCGTTTAGGTGGTCCTTATACTGTTAGGGGTTTCAAAATGAGTGGTGTTGGTACAGGTAACGCATTCATTATGGGTTCAGCAGAGTTTGCAACTCCAATCCCGTTCTTGGATAGAACGAGGATTGCTTTCTTGAACAACTTACGTTTCACTGTTTGGGCTGATGCAGGTAAAGTATTTGACGGAACAATTTCAAACAAATTGTATGACAGACCTGAGTATGCAGTATCTGCCGGTATTGGTTTGAAAGTATTTATCCCTGGAATGGGACCGTTGTCAGTTGATTATGGTATTCCACTTACAAATCCTGGACATAACGGTTCTAAAAACGGATACTTTACATTTGGTGTAGGTGATTTACTATATTAATATATAAAATAGGAGGAACTATGAAAAAATTAAAATTAATGGCAATATTAATGGCTGCCGGTTTGGCTCTTTCTTTTGGCAATAGTGCAAATGCAGAAGTTGGATTTATTAATTACCAAAAAGTTTTAGATAATTATCCTGCTGCACAACAAGCTGTTAAAGATTTAGATGCCAAAGGTCTTGAATTGCAACAATATATGCTTGAAAAAGAAAAACAATACAAATCTTTGGACACTCCATTAAAGAAACAAAATTTTGAAACTCAAACAGCAACAGAATTCAATACAAAACAAGATGCATTGATGAAATTGAGAAATGATAAAGAAAATCAAATTATGACTCAAATTCAATCTGCTGCTAAAGCTATTATGGTATCTCAAAGACTTGATGCAGTTCTTTCTGATCAAGTTGTATTTGTTGGTGGTGTTGATATCACTGATTTAGTTATTCAAAAATTAAAAGGACAATAGATTGAATAAAGGCACTAAGACAAAAGGTTCTAAGGCTCTAAGAAAATCTTAATGCCTCAGTACCTTTGCATCTTAGTATCTTAAAGGTGGTATTATGAAATATTCAGATGACGGAACGCAATATCATATCGGATTAAAAGAGGGTGACGTTGGTAAATATGTAATTTTACCGGGGGACCCGAAAAGATGTCAAAAAATTGCTCAATATTTTGACAATCCTCAACTTGTAGCAGATAGAAGAGAATTCGTTACATATACAGGTTATCTTGACGGAGAAAAAGTTAGTGTAACTTCTACCGGTATTGGTGGTCCATCAGCAGCTATTGCATTGGAAGAACTTGTAAAAGTTGGTGCTGATACATTTATTCGTGTTGGTACTTGCGGTGGTATGCAATTAGATGTCAAAAGTGGTGATTTAGTGATTGCTACCGGTGCAATTCGTATGGAGGGAACGAGTAAAGAGTATGCTCCTATTGAATTCCCTGCTGTTGCAAATTTAAATGTTGTTAATGCCATTGTTGATGCTGCTAAGAAATTGGATTTTCCTCATCATATAGGTGTTGTTGAGTGTAAGGATTCTTTTTATGGTCAACATAGTCCGGAAATTATGCCTGTTTCTTACGAGTTGCAAAATAAATGGGAAGCTTGGAAACGTTTAGGTTGCTTGGCTTCTGAAATGGAATCTGCGGCATTATTCACTGTTGCAAGTTATTTGAGAGTAAGAGTCGGTTCTGTATTTTTGACGGTTGCAAATCAGGAACGTGAAAGGGCTAATTTGGAAAATCCTGTGGTTCATGATACAGAAAAAGCGATTAAAACAGCAATTGAGGCTATTAGAATTTTAAAAGGATAAATTTATGTTCGGCAAAAATAGAATGGAATATGTTATAAAATCTTGTTCAGCAGAAGATGCTCAAGCATTGCAAAATCTTTTGAATGAGATGTCTATGAATGGTTGGGAACTCTATAGTATGCACGAAGTTGGAGATGAAGAAGAGTCAGCTCAGTTGAATTGCATTTTTATGAGGGAAGCTAAACCAAACAGCAGTTCTGACGGTGATATTATTAACATTTCCGATTTCAAAAGCCAAATGGAAAAAATGCTTTCTCCCAAATTGACCGAATATGAAAATTGTCTTGAAATTCAATCAAAAATCAGACACGAAAAAGAACAGATAAATAAAATTAAGGCTGAACTTGAGGGCGAAGCTCCTGCGTCTGTTTCAAGAAAAAAATTGAATGACAAGATTTCTGCAGGATTGAAAGAATTAGAAGAATTAAGACACCAGTTGAATAAGGCGACTTCACCTGATTTGATGTATGCAAAACTTCACGAAGAGAAATTGGCTATATATTTGAGTGAAGAGCTTTTGAATTACATTGATACCGATAGAGATTATTCTGGGGAAGAATTGGTTGCGGAAACTGTTAAATCCAGATTGAAAATAACAGAAACTATCGGTTACGTAATTCCAAAGGTCGTTTTTAAAGATGATGAAAACTTAAATACTTGTGAATTCAGTATAAAAATTCGAGGAATGGAAGTATTTAGAGCTGGTGTTTGTCCGAATTATCTAATGTTTTATGCTGATGAATTGCACACAGAACACAAGATTAAAAATTCAATTACCTTAGAAGATGAAATTACCGGAAGAAAAATTATCTGGGTTGAAAAAGATAAAACCAAAGATTTTTGGCAAAAAGGGATTACTCCATCTGAATATATCGCAAAAGCATTAGAGTATGTTGCGGTTAAATATGTTGACGATTTGTTGGATTATGAGGATATTGACAAATATTTAGATGTTGTTGAAAAAGAAAATGAATTCCTTGTAGAAAACATTGTTCCGGATATTTTGACATATTCTGATTTGAAATATTTAATGACAAGTTTGATTAAAGAAAGAGTTTCAATTAAAAATATCACTTATATTTTTGAAAAGATTAATGACTTTGCAGATGAAGGAAGTAAAGTTGATATTCTAAATAAAATCAGATTGTCTTTATCAAGACAAATTTGCAAATCTTATGTAAATGAAGACGGTGAAACAATTAGTGCATTTGAGATTTCTGAAAAAACATATTCAGATTTAGTTATGAGTTGCGATGAAACTGAAGATAGTTTGATAAAAATTGACGGAACTTTGGCGGAAAAACTTGCAAATAAATTGATGAAACAAGCAAAAAAATTAAATATTTATGCTCCAAAATTAATTGTTCCTATGGAATACAGACAAATATTTTTCACCCTTTTGTCTTTGTACATAAATAATATTACAGTTTTGGCACCGGAAGAAATCGGTTGCAATTATAAGATTGAAAGTCTTGGTGAAATATAGTCCTGTAAGTTAGTAGGATAATACGGCACGATTTTCTTTTTTGTAGTACAATGTAGCATGTAAACCACGTATTACAAAAGGAAAGGACTTATTAAATGACTAAACTTTCACCATTACAAATTGAAAGACTTAAGTATCAGCCAAAACTTCCTGCAAGTTTGCAAAATGGTGTTAACTCACTATCTATGGTAGAGGGTGCTGCTACTGAATCAGTTAGGGATCAAGAACAAATTAAAGCTTTATTTTCTAACACTTATGGAAAACCTACAGTAACTTTTGAATCTTCTCCGGTTTCAAAAGAATCTGAAGTTAGAAACGTTGGTGTTATTCTTTCAGGTGGTCAAGCTCCTGGTGGACACAACGTTATTGCAGGTTTGTATGATGCATTGAAAAATGCTAATTCTTCAAACAAATTGTATGGATTCTTAGGTGGTCCATCTGGTATTATTGAAGGTAAATATGTTGAATTTGATGACGAATTCATTAATGCTTACAGAAACACAGGTGGTTTTGATATTATTGGTTCCGGTAGAACTAAATTAGAAACTGAAGAACAATTTGAAAAATCATTAGCAGTTTGTAGAAAATTAAACATTTCTGCTGTTGTAATTATCGGTGGAGATGACTCTAATACAAATGCTGCTTTACTTGCTGAATGGTTTGTAAAACATAATGCAGGTATTCAAGTTATTGGTTGTCCAAAAACAATTGATGGTGACTTGAAAAACGAACAAATTGAAATTTCTTTCGGTTTTGATACGGCTACAAAAACTTATGCTGAACTTATTGGAAATATTGAAAGAGATGCAAATTCAGCTAAGAAATATTGGCACTTTGTAAAAATCATGGGAAGAAGTGCTTCTCACGTAGCTTTGGAAGCAGCTTTGCAAACTCAACCAAATATCACTTTGATTTCTGAAGAAGTTCAAGAAAAGAAAATGTCATTATCTTCAATCATTGATTATATGACAGATATCATTGTTAGACGTGCAAATGCTGGTAAAAACTTTGGTATTGCCGTAATTCCTGAAGGTTTAATCGAATTTATTCCTGAAATGGGTTCAATGATTTCTAACTTGAATGATATTATGGCTTCATTGGAGAGTGATTCAGAATTCGTTAACGCAACAACCATCAGAGATAAATTTGATATCGTTGAAAACAGATTAGATACTGAAAATGCTAAAGTTTACAAATCATTACCAGCTTTGATTAAAGGTCAATTATTAGCAGACCGTGACCCACACGGTAATGTTCAAGTTTCAAAAATTGAAACTGAAAAATTGTTGATTGAAATGATTTCAACAAAACTTGCTGAATTGAAAGAAGAAGGTACATTCATTGGTAAATTCTCAGCACAATCTCACTTCTTTGGTTATGAAGGACGTTGCGCATTCCCATCAAACTTTGATGCAGATTATTGTTATTCATTAGGTTTCAACGCATTTGCATTGATTAGTTTTGGAATGACTGGCTACTTATCATCAGTTAGAAATTTGACTGAAAGTGCCGATAAATGGATTGCAGGCGGTGTTCCTCTTACAATGATGATGAACATGGAAAAACGTCACGGCGAAATGAAACCTGTTATTCAAAAAGCTCTAGTTAGACTTGACGGTCCTGTATTCAAACAATTACAAGACAATAGAGAAGATTGGGCTATGAATGACAGATACTTGTTCCCAGGAGCAATTCAATACTTCGGACCAAGCTCAGTTTGCGATATAACAACAGTTACTTTACAATTAGAAAGAGCTAAACAATTAGCTTCTGTTTAATTGGATAGATGACATAAAATACTAAAAAACCGAAATTCAGATTCTGAATTTCGGTTTTTGTCAAAATAAATTTTTTATTATTCGTCGTCTTCTATTTTCCAACCGGCATTCATAACTTTCGTCAAACAACCTTTTGCAAGGTCTATGATAGGAGAATTATCATCTGGAGCATTACAATCATCTTCATCAGAAGAGATATCCGTTATTGAGCCGTCACTTGCTACTTGCATTACATAAACATCACGACCGGTGATATTTGGCTCCGATGTTCCGTTAACATCTACTATAATTTTTGAGGTATTACTTTTTGTATCAAAAAACATACAAATAGCTGCGCCATTTACGGTTTGAATACAATAAGATGAATTAAATTCATTTGCACTTTTACCTTTTGTTGAATGATAAGCAGCAGCAACACATTGTCCATCACCATTAATACAATTTTGTTTCATACTTTTGAAATAATTAGCCAAGAAGTATGCAGAACCTTTGCAATCTTCTGAATCAGTACTGGTACAAGAATCTTTTACCCCTCCGGTTGTTTCATAAAAATTCTGAGCATGTTCATCAGACATAATAGAACTTGTTGCATTTGTAAGTTGTGAATAAACTTTTTTCAATTCTGAAACATACAATCTGTTTTTGTAGTTTTTCATAATGGCAGGAATAGTCAATGCGGCAACAATTCCGACAATTCCAAGAGTAATCAAAACTTCTGATAATGTAAAACCGAATTTTTTATTAAAATCTTTTTTCATAAATATCCTTTTATTAGTATTCCATCTTCCAACCGGCATTTCGAACTTTGTTGAAACAGCCAGATGAGTTTGGGTTGCTACAGTTACCCTCGTCTGTATTTCTATAATCCGTAACCGTTCCGTTTTCTTGAACTGTTAAGTAAAAAACATCACGACCGGTGATATTTGGGTCAGCTTGTCCATTGACATCAATGTTTAAATCAATAAAAACTTTGTTGTTTTCGGTATTTCTTTTCATACAAATGGCTGCGCCATTTGTTGTTTGAATACAGTAATCTCCGGCTAATAGTCCTGCATTATCTCCACCAATTGATTTGTATGATGCTGCTGCACATGCATTTGTTCCGGAAGCGCAATTTCTTTTGACTACTTTAAAATACTTATTCAAAAAGTAACCTGCTCCGGCAGTGCAATCTCCACTATCTGCATTCGTACAATTGTTTTCTAAAGATGCTTTTGTTTCATAAAAATTACCTGTATGTTCATCTACCATAATTGCTTGAACTGCATCTGAAATTTGAGCATAAGTTTTTTGTAATTGGGCAACATAAAGCCTGTTTCTGTAGTTTTTCATAACAGCAGGAATTGTCAGAACCGCAACAATACCGATGATTCCTAGGGTAATCAAAACTTCTGATAACGTAAAACCAAATTTTTTATTAAAATCTTTCATAAAAATCCTTTATTAGTATTCCATTTTCCAACCGGCTTCAATAATACGGGTTAAGCAGCCAGCCGCTTTCTCGTATATTCCATTTGCATTATCATTACTACAATTTGTAGCTGCAGCACCAAAACTATTATTTAGAACGAACGGTTTATCAGCTAAATGACCACAACCACTTGAATAATCTGAAATTGTACCATCATTTTGGACGTCCATGGAGAATAAATCTCTTCCTGTAACGTTTGGTCCCTCAGCACCATTTACATCTACTGCAAGGCTCATGCAAGTATTACCTCCATTGAGAAATCCGCAAATAGTTGCCCCTTTTGCTGTTTGGATACAATAGTGACCGCCAACTGTACCAGCATTTTTACCACTTAGTGTTTTGTATGAATCAGAGCTTAATCCTCCAATACATAATTTCCCACTTTTTCCACAATCTTTTCTAATAGGTTCAAGATAATTATTTAAAAAATATGCCAAACCCTCTGAGCAGTCACCATTTATATTTCCGTCACTTTTAACACAAGATCTCGCTCTTGTTTCATAAAAATCATCTACGTGTTCATCATTCATGATCGCAATCGTTGCATCGGAGAGTTGATTGTAGGTTTTTTGCAATGCTGCTGTGTACATCTTGTTTCTGTAGTTTTTCATCACAGCAGGAACTGTTAATGCTGCTACAACTCCAACAATGGTTAATGTTATTAAAATTTCTGATAGAGTAAAACCCTTTTTCATAGTTATCCTTTTTCAATTTATTAGTATGTCATTTTCCAGTTGTCATTAATAATTTTTTGTAAACAACCGGTACCCAATTTATCTGTACCGCAAGTTGCTGCAGTATCCCCGTCGTAAATTTCATTTTTTGCCGCATTGATTTTGAATGTGAACAAATCACGACCACCAACATTTGGACCGTCTGCAGCATTGATATCTAAAAGAATTGTACAAACGGATATTGATTCGCAGTCCATGGAAATAGTTTCGCCACCTTGAAGCTTAATAGTTGCACCGCTTATGTTACTTGTGATTGATTCACCATCATTATTTTCAACATTTGAAATGGTTCTATAAGAATCAGCAAATGCTGCTCCTGCATTTTTTTTTGAAACTTTAAAGTAATTTTGTAAAAATTCTTGAGTATTTGTTATATATTTTGTTTGAGCAAAATATGATACATTACTATCAATACTTGCTCTTTCCAGTGCATCTGAAATTTGTTCATAAGATTTTTTCAATCTTGTTGTATATAATCTGTTATGATAATCTTTCAAAAATCCCGGTAATACTAACATGGCAATAACACCTATAATTGCCATTGTAATCAATAATTCACCAACAGTAAGGGCTTTCCTCATACTCTTAAAATTTCCTGTCTTTAAATACATATTATACATAGATTATACAACTTTTTTTACCTCTTTTCAAGTGTAGAGATGAGTTTGAATTTGTTTGGACAATCATTTTGTAAACAATTCGTAATATACAAATTATGGTGTTTCGTATTGTAAATTTAGTTTTTAAATATCAATCTATGGATTGAACTTTTTATTTTTTTTTCTATTTTTTCAAATGAAAACTCTTGATATTAAAGGATTTGAACCTATTTTCAAATGTAAAGTTTTGTAAAAATTAGGAATACATGTTTAAAGAAAATCCACAAAAACACCGAAACATGTAGTATAATATATATAGAAGATATACATATTACCAAGTCGCATTTAATAGCCATTAAATATTTTGTTATAATCAAAATAGAAAGGCGGCGAATATATGAGCAACCTACAATTCCAAAATGATTTAGAGAAGTTAACAGAAATTCTCCCCGACAGAATCAGACAACACATATCTTATGAAAACATGCAAGATGTTATTGAAATTGTTTTAGATATTGGTCGTCAGCCTGAGATAAGACATTCTAACGGTAAGATAGAATACATCGATGTTTCAAATGTAGATTATGATGATATTTCATATATTACATCTAGAGTTCAAGAATTCACCTCGGATAACCGTTCAGGTATCCCTGGAACATTACACAGAATTAGTGCAATTCGTAACAGACAAGGTAAAATAGTAGGTCTTACTTGCAGAATAGGTAGAGTTGTAACAGGTACAATTTCTTGTATAAGAGATATCTGCTTACAAAATAAGAGTATTCTATTTTTAGGTCGTCCCGGGGTTGGTAAAACCACAAAATTACGGGAAATTGCAAGACTTATGGCTGATGATTTGGCTAAACGTGTTGTAATTGTTGATACATCAAATGAAATTGCCGGTGATGGCGATACTCCGCACCCTGCAGTTGGACATGCAAGAAGAATGCAAGTTCGACAACCGGAATATCAAAAAGATGTTATGATTGAAGCGGTTGAAAATCATACTCCTGAGGTTATCGTGGTTGATGAAATTGGCACAGAAGCTGAAGCTCAAGCTGCAAGAACAATTGCAGAACGTGGGGTTATGCTTATTGCTACTGCTCACGGTAATAGTTTGGAAAGTTTGATTAAAAACCCAACATTATCAGATTTGGTCGGTGGTATTCAATCGGTTACTTTGGGTGATGATGAAGCAAAACGTCGTTCTTCCCAGAAAACTGTTTTAGAAAGAGAGAAACAGCCGACCTTTGATATCGTAATTGAAATTCTTGACAGAAACACACTTGCGGTCTACAAAGATACTGCAGAAGCAGTTGATTATATTCTTAGGGGTTGGCCAATTCGTCCGGAAATCAGAAAAGTTGATAAAGTATATAATTTCTCTACCCCTGCTTCGGTTGAACCTGTTCCTGCCAGAGTTCCAAATGTAATTGATAAAATCAATGCTCTTGATAACAAAATTGAGCACCCTGAAAGTTTAAAATTTAGTTTTTCAAGACAAAAATATGTCGATGAAGTTAAAAAGTTCAAAAAAATCTACTTATATGCAGTATCTAGAAGTATTGCGGAAAAAGTAATTGAACGATTAGATTTAAATGCAGAAATTACAAGAAATCTTGATGATGCAGATATTGTAATTGCACACAAAAACTTTGTCAAAGGTGGGGCAAAAGTTTTGAGTACGGCAGAAGAAAACAGACTTCAAATTTTCTATGTAAAGACAAATTCAATGGCTCAAATTCAAAAAGTAATCAAAGAAGCTCTTGATATCGTGGAATTGAACGAAAAACAAACATTCTATGATATTACGGAAAAAGCTCTTGATGAAGCAAAAGCTGCAATTGAAAAAGTTTTGGCAGGTGCTAAAGATATTGAGTTAACTCCACAAAATCAACAAATCAGAAAACTTCAACACGAACTTGTTGAGCAACACAACTTGGCAAGTACATCAATTGGCGAGGGTGAAAACCGTCACTTGAGAATTGTTGGTGGTAAAGATTACAAAGAAAAATTGGGATAACCCCATAAATAAATAACAAAGTTTGAACCCTTTCTTGAAGTACGAGGAAATTACGTCATTCCATCACTCTTTGGGGAGGGGTTCCCGTTTGTATATATAAATTTATTCCCTTGTGGTTTAACTTGCGTTAAGTTTTTTTTTAATATAAGATACCTTGTGTAAAAGTGGTACTAAAAAGGAGATTAGACTATGTCAAGAAAACCAATTATTGCAGGAAACTGGAAAATGAATTTACTTCAAGCTGATGCTAAAGCTTTATATGAAGGTATTAAATCATTCGTAGATAAATTTGATGCACCTCAATTACCTACAGTTATTATTGCTCCTGTATTTACATCTTTAAATCAAGTTGCTGAAATTCCTTGCAACTGTGGTTGTGGAGAATCTAAATTATATGTTGCTGCTCAAAACTGTCACTGGGAAAAATCTGGTGCTTTTACTGGTGAACTTTCTGTTGAAATGTTGAAAGATGCAGGTTGTTCTTATGTAATTATCGGTCACTCTGAAAGAAGACAATACTTCTCAGAAACTGATGAAATGATTAACAAAAAAGCTAAAGCTATCTTGGCTGGTGGTTTGATTCCAATCATCTGCTGTGGTGAAACTTTAGAACAAAGAGAATCAGGTGTTACAGATTCTCATATCGCTTCTCAAATTAGAGCAGCTTTAGACGGTATTTCTTCTGAAGATATCGCTAAATCAGTTATCGCTTACGAACCAATCTGGGCTATCGGAACAGGAAAATCTTGTGATTCTGATGAAGCTAACAGAGTTATCAAAATGATTCGTGGAGTTGTTGCAGAAGTTGCCGGTTCTCAAGCAGCGGATTCTATCAGAATTCTTTACGGTGGTTCTGTAAAACCTGCTACAATTGAAGAACAAATGTCAAAATCTGATATCGACGGTGCTTTAATCGGTGGTGCTTCATTAAAAGCTGATAGCTTTAACGATATCATTGAAAAAACAATGAAAGTTGCTGTTTAATTATTGAACAAAACTAAAAAAGATTGATTGACAGTCGAAAAGATAGAGGTTCAAAATATTTGAGCCTCTATTTTTTTAGTTATTTTACTCTTTATTATTGACATGCATTTGTCGTGCCATAATAAGTTATTCCATTGCAAGTTACAATTTTATTAGAAGAAGAGGTTTGGTATCTTTTATCAAATCTTGAAATAGGTGTTGCTGTTGTTTTTTTTGTCACAGTTGTATTTCTTTGACATCTTCTTGGGTAATAATCATACGGACAGTATGAGCACATACTAGAACAAGAATTATATGCCGGATAATATGAATACACCCTTGGATATCTATATCTTGGTTGTGGTGGTGGATAACCATTATTAAAATTTGGTGGATTAGGTGGCAGTATTTGTCTTCTGTAAATGTTTGGAAATGGATTTGCTGAAAAATTTCTCATTCCAATTGGTTGACCTGCACTATTATATATAACACTTGTCGTGGCATTTGCATTTAGAATCGTAAATCCGATAATTAAAATAGTTAGAAAAATTTTGTGCATATCCATTTCCTTTTATTTGTCAATATTAAATCATAATTATAATTTTTTGTATATTGGACAATTGTTTTTAATTTCTCCTATATAATTAATACGAAAAAAAGAACAGAAAGTTCAAAATCCCTGCTCTTTTTTATAAAATAAAATTTAATTTTACTTATTAGTTGTAGTAAGTAACACCGTTTCTTGTGTAACTTCTTGTTGTTCTTGCAGGAGTGTAATTTCTATCAAATCTTGATTGTTCAACAACTGCTGTTCTGTTTACTGATCTTTGAGAATAATTTGCATACATTCCAGAGTTCATTCCTCCATTGTAGCTATTATTTCTTCCCATTGAGTTGATTGCATTTGTAATTGCATTTTCTCTTGCAATTGCTCTGCGTCTTGCTTGTTCTCGTCTAATATTTCGAGGAGTAAAACCTGCATTAGAACCAAAATTGTTAATGGAACGACGCATTCCACCGCCGTATGCTCTTGAAATTGGAACACCACCCGCATTAAAAAATACTTGATATGTTGCATTTGCTGGAACACAGCTAAATAAAACCATTACCAACATTACTAAAACTTTTTTCATACACAAATCCTTTTTCTTTTGCTTTTTCGTTTTACTCAAAATACCGCTGAATAGTTTTTTTTGCTAGTTTAAAGAAAAAAAATTTACTGTTCTTAATAAATTTACTCAACAAGAGTAAACCTTAATGTTCCTTTATCATCAACGACTTCATTCCACATTTTGCGAGGTCTAATCCAGACATGATTGTTTGAAAGAGATTTATATACGACCATTTCTTCCATATTTTCAGAATTTTTCCCCAGAGCCATAACTCTGTATAAGTTCCCTTTGAAGTGTCTGTAAGTTTTTCCAATAATAATTTTTTGCATAATTTACCTCAACTTTATTACTGCACTGTGACGATAAGGTGTTGCATTCTCTTTCCTGTATGAGAAAAATAAATCGTTGTTGCAGACTGTACAATATGGACAAACATCAATTTTATTTATCCCAATTTCTTCAAGTTGTTTTCTGTTTATATTTTTTAAATCGACATAAATATTTCCCTGTCTGATTTCATAAAGACCACTAAAATTATTTACAGTTTCAGATAGTTTTTGGTAAACTTCTTCTCCTACATTATAACAACAAAATCCAATAGTAGGACCAATTACTGCAACAATATTTTCTGGTTTTGAATTGTATATTTTAATCATTTTTTCAACAGTTTTGGGTGCAATTTTTTCAGTTGTTCCACGCCAACCGGCATGAGCTACTGCTCCGACATTTTGAACTTCATCATACAAAATTACTGGAGTACAATCTGCAAAATTTAGGAAAATTCCAAGATTTTGATTTCCTAAAATTAGAGCATCTGTATCCGGATATGATTTCTTTGTTTCCTTTGCTATATCTATATTTGAGGTATGTGTTTGAGTTGGGAGTAACAGATTTTCTTCTTTTATATTTAAGTATTTGCAGATTGTTTTTTTGTTTCGTTCTAGGGAGGTGTCTTTTTGCGTAAGTTCAATATTTTTACAACAAATGCAGATATCTCGTGTTGTAAAAAAGGCTTCCATATTTTTAATAAAATTGGATTTTAAAATTCTTTTCCCGTCAATTTTTTCAAAATAAAACATGCATTTATTATAGCAATTTTTTACAATAAGTGAAAATTTTAACAAATATATAAAAACTACTTAAAAAGCTTTTCATTCTAAAAATTTAGAAAATTTAAGAGAAGAACGAGCATAAAATTTTTAAGTTATTCAAAATCTATCAATGCTGATTTTTAACTATATAATGTTTAAATTTCTGTCAAATTATTTTCAATATGTTTTTTGAATGTTTCTGAAATATTATTCAAATCCAAAATATCTACTTCATAAGGTAAAGTTGAATCTTCAAAATGATTTTTAATTTTTAGTAAAATATTTTCGTTTAAATCTTTGCAATCAAGTGCAATATCAATATCAGAATATTTTCTAGCAGTGCCTTTTGTTCTAGAACCGAAAATATAAATTTTACAGTTTTGCAGATATCGTGAAATAGTTTCTTTTATAAAATCAATATATTTAATTTCTAGGTCAATCATATACGTTTTTTCAATTCATTTAATAGAAAAGTTGCATCTTTTTGAAAATCATAAACAACACTAACGACGGATTGTGCTATAGATTCTTCATAGGTGTGAGAAGTCATATTTCGTTTTTGTCTATAATCAGTCCATTTTTCAAGATTAGATAATAACAATCCTAATTGATTAGCTTTTCTAATTATTTCATTAAATGTTAAGGTGTCAGGCAAATCAATGGCTTGACTTTGCAAAAATCTGGTTAACATTTTTATGCTCAAAGAATATGTGTATTCAAATCTTTGAATTACTGCATCGCGAATTGCATCATCATTTTTTTCTTTTTCATATCTAATGATAATTTCATCTAATGTTTTTAAAGCTTTTTCAAAAGGTGTTAAATCAATCATAAACTGAGTTTAGCATAAAGCATTGATTTGTTCAATTGTAACAGAAATGTGTCATTTAGAATCTATCAATACCGATTTTTTATGATTGTAACGAAATGTAAATGCAAGTTTTAAAAACTCTGAAACTCAACTATAATATTTAATTGGTTGTTAGGGTTTAGTTTAGGAGGTTAATATGGAATTAGAAGTAGAATACAACAATGATGTTGAAGTAGAAATCGGTAAAAATTTGTTTTGGTTTGATGGTCCAATTGGTCGGTTTAGATTTTTTGTTATCTCTTTGTTAGGTTTAATTTCGGTAATTGCAATTGTATTTACTCATTCATTTATAATACCTTTTATTCAATCTTGCCCTGCTCCAATGATAGAATTTCTAATTGTTTTAATGTTAATCTATTATTGGGTATTTTTTGTTGCGTTATCTAAGAGGTTTTATGATATTACCGGAAGTTTAAAAAAGGGAATTATTATTGCTGTTGTTTTATCAATTGTTAATCTAATTTGGAATGCTGTTATGGGAATCGTGATATTAATATTATTCTTTCTTCCGGGAAAAATGATAAAGAGTAATTATTAATATAAATGTCATGTAACTAGCACTATATAAGGGTTTGAGGCAATTAGCCTCAAACCCTTTATTTATGCAATATTCAAAATTATCAAAAGTTTACTTGACGACCTAAACCCTTGCGTAGTCAAACTTACAGCCATTTGATATTTTTAAAAATTCTGTCTTGTAAAAAATTATTAAGAAAAGTGAAAAATTTTTCCAAAAAACATGGCAAATTTGCTTGACTATGAATATTGATGTAATAAGATGAAAGAACATGCAAAAGTAAGTTGGGTGAAGTGTGCCTAAATCTTGGAAGTTTGATTACAAGCGGATTTCACTAACTGACAGAACATTAAAAATTGCAGACATTTACCATTTTGGTAGAGGGTTTACAGCCTTAAGTTAGAAAAATTTTTATAGTACGTACACCATTTTAAAATGAGGTGAATTGATGTCTAAGACAAAATATGCAAAAAGAGTAACACCAATGGGTATTCCTCATACTCGTTTGGATGATTTACCTGACCTTATTGAAGTGCAAAAAAAATCGTTTGAATGGTTTTTAAAAGAAGGTTTGAAAGAGGAATTACTTTCATTCTCTCCTATTAAAGATTATACAGGCAGATTAGAATTACACTTCTTACCAAATTATACTTTCGACAACGCAAAGTACACAGTTGAAGAAGCAAGAATTCATGACGCAACTTATGCAAAACAATTGCGTGTAATGATTAGACTTGTTAACCGTGATAGCGGTGAAATTAAAGAACAAGAAGTTTACATCGGCGATATTCCTACAATGACTGACAAAGGTACATTCATTGTAAACGGTGCGGAACGTGTTATCGTATCACAAATCGTTCGTTCTCCGGGTGTTTACTTCAAGTGTGACCCATCTCCTACAGGAAAACGTTTATACAACGCAACTATGATTCCTAACAGAGGTGCTTGGTTGAAAATTGAAACAGATTCTAACGATATTATTCACGTTAAAATTGATAAAAACAGAAAAATCTTAGCTACAACATTGTTGAAAGCTATGGGTATCACTGTTTCTGAAATGGAATCTAAATTCACTCACTTTGAGTTCTTGAAAAAGACTTTAGAAAAAGATACAACAGAAACTACAGATGATGCATTAATTGAATTATACAAAAAATTAAGACCTGGAGATCCTGCTTCTCCTCAAGGCGGACGTCAAATCTTGGAATCAAGATTCTTTGATGAAAAGAAATATGATATCGGTCGTGTTGGTCGTTATAAATTAAACAAAAAATTAAACTTAAATATTCCTAAGAACCAAAGAACATTAACAGTTGAAGATATCGTTTCAACAATCGAATATTTAATCAACTTAACTTATGATGAAGGACAATTAGATGATATTGACCACTTAGGAAACAGAAGAATCCGTTCAGTTGGTGAACTTCTTCAAAACCAATTCAGAGTAGGTTTATCAAGAATCGAAAGAATTGTTAAAGAAAGAATGACACTTCAGGATTCTGAAACATTAACACCATTGAACTTGTTGAATACAAAACCATTGGTTGCTTCATTGAAAGAATTCTTCGGTTCTTCTCAATTGTCACAGTTCATGGATCAAACTAACCCTCTTGCTGAATTAACCCACAAAAGACGTATTTCAGCATTAGGACCTGGTGGTTTACAAAGAGAAAGAGCTGGATTCGCAGTTCGTGATATTCACCCATCTCACTATGGACGTATTTGTCCGATTGAAACTCCGGAAGGTCCAAACGCAGGTTTGATTGGTTCATTAGCTACACACGCAAAGGTTAACGACTATGGTTTTGTTGAATCTCCATTCTTCGTTGTTAAAGATGGTGTTGTAACAAATGAAGTTGTTTATATGACAGCAGATGCCGATGAAAACTATCGTTGTGCTCCGGCTGATGTTAAATTAACTAAAGACAGAAAATTTGTTGAAAAAGTTGTACCTGCAAGATACAGATCTGAATTTATCATGTGTGATGCATCAAAAATCGACTTTGTAGGTGTTTGTCCAATTCAGATTATCTCAGTTGCAACATCAATGATTCCGTTTATTGAACACGATGATGCTAACCGTGCATTGATGGGTTCTAACATGCAACGTCAAGCAGTACCTCTATTGATTACTGAAAGACCAAGAGTTGGTACAGGTCTTGAATCTCGTGTTGCAAAAGACTCTGGTATGGTTATCGTTGCAGATGTTGACGGTACTGTTGAAAGAGTTGTTGGTGAAGAAATAGTTATCCGTGATACACATGGCAAACCACATATTTATACTCTTATGAAATATGTAAGATCTAACCAAGATACTTGTATCAACCAAAAACCAATCGTTCACGAAGGTGACAAGGTTAAAGCCGGTGATGTAATTGCCGATGGTGCTTCAACTTGTGGCGGTGAGCTTTCATTAGGTAAAAACATTTTGGTTGCATATATGCCTTGGGAAGGTTATAACTTCGAAGATGCTATCTTACTTTCAGAAAGATGTGTTCACGATGATATCTTCACTTCATTACACATTGAAAAATTAGAGATTGAAGCAAGACAAACTAAATTGGGACCGGAAGAAATTACACGTGAAATTCCTAATGTTTCAGAAGATGCTTTGAGACACTTAGATGAACGTGGTATTGTAAGAATCGGTGCCAGAGTTTATGCAGATGATATCTTAGTTGGTAAAGTTACACCGAAAGGTGAATCAGAACACCCACCGGAAGAAAAATTATTGAGAGCAATCTTCGCTGAAAAAGCAAGAGATGTTAAAGATAATTCACTTCGTGTTCCTCACGGTGAAGGTGGTAGAGTTCTCGATGTTAAGGTATTTGATAGAGAAAAAGGTGATGAATTACCACCAGGTGCTAATACGGTAATCAGAGTTTACATTGCACAAAAACGTAAAGTTTCTGTAGGTGATAAACTTTCTGGACGTCACGGTAACAAAGGTATTGTTTCAAGAATTTTACCTAAGGAAGATATGCCATTCTTGCCAGACGGTACTCCTGTTGATATCGTATTGAATCCGCTTGGTGTTCCATCTCGTATGAACGTTGGTCAAACTTATGAATTATTGTTAGGTTTGGCTGCATACTTAACTCGTGATTACTACGAAGCTCCATCATTTGATGAAATGTACGGCGAAAACCAATCAGAAATTGCAACAAAAGCTGAACTTCTTAGAGGTATCAAAGAATCAGGTTGTGATTGGGTTGGCGAAGACGGTAAAGTATTACTAATTGATGGTAGAACAGGTGAGCCTTTTGACAGACCTGTTGCTGTAGGTTGGACTTACTTCCTTAAACTTGTTCACTTGGTAGATGATAAAATCCACGCAAGAAGTACAGGTCCTTACTCATTAGTAACTCAACAACCATTGGGTGGTAAAGCTCAATTCGGTGGTCAAAGATTCGGTGAAATGGAAGTTTGGGCATTGGAAGCTTACGGTGCTGCATATACTCTACAAGAAATGTTAACAATCAAATCAGATGATGTTAACGGACGTAACAGAGCTTATGAAGCAATCGTTAAAGGTGATAATATTCCAAGACCTGGTATTCCAGAATCATTCAAGGTACTTGTAAGAGAATTACAAAGTATTGGTCTTGACATCACAGTTGCGAAGAAAGACGGTCAGGAAGTAGATTTGATGACTGATATGGACGATTTGAGAAAAGCAGCTCCAAAACGTACTTTATCAGACGTTGATTCAGAGTTGTTGAATATCAATTTCTTTGAAACACCAACTACTTTCGGTGATTTATAATAAAAATGAAGTGTGAAAAGTGAATAGTGGATAGTCTGGTTAAGACTTTTCACTTTCACAATTCACAAGATAAAAAAGGAGAACATTATAAATGTCAACAAGCATTGATTATTTTGATTATATACGAATTAGTATAGCTTCTCCGGAAAGAATTCTTCAATGGTCACACGGCGAAGTAACAAAACCGGAAACTATCAACTACCGTACATTAAAACCGGAAAGAGACGGCTTGTTCTGTGAAAGAATTTTCGGGCCAACAAAAGACTGGGAATGTTATTGCGGTAAGTATAAAAGAGTAAGACATAAAGGTATTATCTGTGAACGTTGCGGTGTTGAAGTTACAGATTCAAAAGTAAGACGTCACAGAATGGGACACATTAAGCTTGCAGCTCCTGTTTCTCATATTTGGTTCTTAAAAGGAATTCCATCTTACCTTGGTTTACTTTTAGATATGACTTTGAAAGATCTGGAACAAGTTATCTATTTCAACAGCTATGTTGTAATTGATGGCGGTGATAGTGATTTCAGAAAATTACAATTACTAACTGAAGAAGAATATGAAGATTACATGGCTGAAAACGAAGAATCAACTTTAAAAGTTGGTATTGGTGCAGAAGCTATTAAAGAATTGTTATCAGAAATTGATACTAAAAAGTTAGCAGAAGAAATCAGAAATGAACTTGCTGGTAACGTAACTTCAGTTCAAAAGAAATCTAAATTAATTAAGAGATTAAGATTATTAGATAATCTTATTTCTTCTGAAACAAGTCCTACTTGGATGATTATGGACGTACTTCCTGTTACACCTCCTGATTTAAGACCAATGGTTCAATTGGACGGTGGTAGATTTGCTACATCTGATTTGAACGACTTATACAGACGTGTAATTAACAGAAACAACCGTTTACAAAGATTGTTAGAAATGGGTGCTCCTGAAATTATCGTTAGAAACGAAAAGAGAATGCTTCAAGAAGCGGTTGATGCTCTAATTGATAACGGTCGTCGCGGTAGAACAGTTGTTGGTCCTAACAACAGAGCATTGAAATCATTATCTAACATTATTGAAGGTAAACAAGGTCGTTTCCGTCAAAACTTGTTAGGTAAACGTGTTGACTACTCAGGTCGTTCAGTAATCGTTGTTGGCCCGTCATTGACATTGAACCAATGCGGTTTACCAAAAGAAATGGCGATTGAATTGTTCAAACCATTTGTTGTTAATAAATTGATTGAACGTGGATATGTTCAAAACATTAAATCAGCGAAAAAGAAAATTGAACGTTCAGAGCCTATCGTATGGGATATCTTAGAAGAGGTTATTGATGGACATCCGGTTATGTTGAACCGTGCTCCAACCCTTCACAGATTAGGTATTCAGGCATTTGAACCAAAATTGGTAGAGGGTCGTGCAATTCAACTTCACCCATTAGCATGTACAGCATTCAATGCTGACTTCGATGGTGACCAAATGGCTGTTCACGTTCCATTATCAATTGAAGCTCAGGCAGAAGCAAGAATGTTAATGTTAGCAACTAACAACTTATTGGCTCCTGCAAATGGTAAACCTATCGTAACTCCATCTCAGGATATGGTACTTGGTATGTATTACTTAACTACTATCAAGGATCCTAACCAAGAGATTAAAGGTTACTTCTATAACTTCCAAGATGCGATTTCAGCTCTTGAAGTTGGTGTAATCAAGTTACACGATAAGATTGTCGTAAGAGACGAAAAAGGTGAAAAATTAGAAACTACCGTAGGTAGAATTATATTTAACGAAGAAGTTAGAAAAGCACTTGTTTAAGTGGTTTAAAATAAATGGAAATAACTAATTGAGGAAAAATTAGAATGGAAAACACATATACACATACTAAAAAATCACCTGATTTCATTAACAAACAAATGGACAAAGGTTCATTGAAAAAATTGTTAGGTCAGATGTATTTGGAATACGGTGGTGCTAAAGCTGCATCGTTAGCTGATGCGTTGAAACATTTAGGCTATAAATATGCAACAGTTTCTGGTACAACTATTTCAATTGCTGACTTGTCAGTTCCGTCTATTAAAAAAGACTTATTGAAATCAGCAGAGGAAGAAATTGAAAAATCAACAAACAGATACCTAAAAGGTGAAATTACAGAGGTTGAAAGATATACAAAAGTTATTGATACTTGGTCTGAAACAACAGCAAAACTTACAGAACAAGTTGTTGAAAATTTTGATAAATTAAACCCTGTATATATGATGGCATTCTCTGGAGCCCGTGGTAACTTGTCACAGGTTTCACAGTTGGTAGGTATGAGAGGTTTGATGGCAGATGCACAAGGTCAAATCATCGACTTGCCAATTAAATCAAACTTTAAAGAAGGCTTATCCGTTACAGAATACATCATTTCATCATACGGTGCTCGTAAAGGTCTGGTAGATACAGCATTGAAAACAGCTGACTCTGGATACTTAACAAGACGTTTGGTTGATGTTGCTCAAGATGTAATTATCAGAGCTGATGATTGTCACACTGAAAAATATATTAATATGAAACCAATCACTGATGGTGATGCTGTTATCGTTCCATTAATCGACAGATTGTTGGGAAGAACAGTTGCTCAGGATATCGTTGATGCTGATGGTAATGTACTAGTTGCTAATGGCAAAACAATGGACAGAGATGACATCAAGAAGATTTCAGGTTTAGACTTACATGAACTTAAAGTTCGTTCAGGTTTGACTTGCGGTCTTGAATACGGTGTTTGTCAAAAATGTTATGGTTGGGCAATGACAAGTCAAAAACTTGTTGATATCGGTGAAGCAATTGGTATTATCGCTGCTCAGTCAATCGGTGAACCTGGTACTCAGTTAACAATGAGAACATTCCACACCGGTGGTGCTGTTGGCGTTAAAGAGGCTAAAAAAGAAATTATCGCTCGTGAAGCCGGTAAAGTTGTTTCAAAAATCAAAGCCAGAGAACTTAGAACAAGACACGGTGATATTGTTCAAGTTTCTATGTACGAAGCTGATATTGAAGTTAAAGGCGAAAAGAGAACAACTAAATATCACATTCCTGCAGGTGCTACATTATTTATCACTGATGGAATGGAAGTTGCTAAAGGTTTCAAAATGGCAGAGCATGCTCCATCATCTCAAAGTGATAGCAGCCGTTTGACAGAAAAAGCAACAAAAGATATTACAACTGATATAAGTGGTGAAGTTGTATTTGAAGATTTTAAAGCCGATGAAAAGAAAGATAGACAAGGCAACGTTCTTAGAACTACAAACAAACAAGGTATTGTTTGGGTTTTAGGTGGCGATGTTTATACATTACCTGGTGGTTCAAAAGTTCTTGTTAAAGATGGTCAAAAAATTTCTAAAGGCGAAAAATTGGCTGAAACTTTAACAATCTGCGAACACGGTGGTGAAGTTAGAGTTGGTGATGATTTAGTTGTTGAAGAAGCTAAATTTGACGGTAAAAAGATTAAAAAGATTGTTCAAGGTAAAGAGTTAACAATTGTTATTGCTTCTTTACAACCGGAAAATGCATCTTTCGAGCAAACTAAAAAAGAACAGCTTTGGACAGTTGACAAAACTGGTGAAAAATACATCGTTAAAGCTCCTGTTGATACAACAGTTGAAAACGGCATGATTATTGCTGAACTTATAGATGATGATTGTACGGTTTCATCTTCTGGTGAAATCAGATATGTTGATGTTGAAGTTGATGAAAATCAAATCATTACTAAAGCTGGTAAAGTTGTATTCATTCCGGAAGAAGTTCACCAAATCAATAAAGACAGCACATTGAAAATGGTTGAAAACGGTACTACAGTTACAGCTGGTACTGAAATTGTAAAAGACGTTTATTGTCATATTGATGGTGTTGTTGAATTCAAGGAATACAATGATGTTATTCACGAAATCACTGTTAGACCTGGTGAAGTTCACACATTGTCAAATATTTCAGAATTGAAAGTTGACGAGGGTGAAGTTGTTAAAAAAGGTACAGTAATCGCTGACGGTATCAAAGCTAAAGAAACTTCAATTGTTACAATTATGGATTCTACAGCTGATGAATTACCAATTGATGATTTAGATGAAGAAATTGATTCTTCTTTATCATTAGATGAAGATTCAATCGCAAATCAACCTGTACAAATTTTAATCAGACCGGTTCAAGTATTAGAAGTTAACCAAAAAGATGTTTCAATCCAATTCAACACAACTGATGAATTGATTGATATCGTTCCTGTGACTCAACTTCAATACAAAGATGGCGCAAGAGTAAGAAACGTTGATGGTGCAACAATTACAAGAACAAGCTTAGTTCTTCAAATGCAAGGGTACTTATCACATCTTAAAGGTATGGTAGAACTTGATTCAAACGGAAACTTGAGAATCGTTGTATTGGAAAACTTGATTGTTCGTCGTGAAATTGAAGGTGCTGCAAATGCTGCTTTACAAACTGAATTGCTTGTAAAAGACGGTGAAACGATTGACCCTAGAACACCGGTTGCGAAAACTCAAGTTCTAGCAGTTAACGATGCGGTTGCTTCAATCAAAAATGCAGAAGAAGATGCAAGAAGACTTCTTTTAATTTCTGATAGTTCTTCAACAACTGTTTCAGTTAAAGGAACTGCAGTGGTTAAGAAAGGTCAGTTTGTTAAAGCTGATAAAGTTTTAGCAGAAAGCGGAGAAACTTCTCCTGTTTCAGGGCTTGTAACAGCCGTAAATAAAGGTAAAATTCAAATTAGAAACGGTCGTCCTTACTTAATCAGCCCAGGTACAATGCTTCAAATTGATTCAGGTGCTTTGGTACTTAGAGGAGACTTGATTGCAACCTTGGTATTTGAAAGAGAAAAAACAGGCGATATCGTTCAAGGTTTGCCGAAAGTTGAAGAACTTTTGGAGGGTAGAAAACCTAAGGATTGTGCGATTTTGGCTGAAAATAATGGTACAGCTAAGATTGAAATTGATGATGATGGATTCCCAAGATTGTTCTTGTTAGATGAAAACGGTTCATCAACTGAGATTAAATATGCAATTGATGCTAATGTAATTGTTTCTAACGGACAAAAAATTACAAAAGGTCAACCATTGACATCTGGTCCTATGAATCCGCATGATGTAATGAGATTATGTGGACCTGAAGCAGCTCAACAATACTTGGTAGACGAAGTACAACGTGTATATCGTTCACAAGGTGTTGAAATTGCTGATAAACACATTGAAATCATTGTTCGTCAAATGACTAAGAAAGTTAAGATTATTGATGCAGGTGATACGAAATTATTACCTGGAGAGTTGATTGAAATGCAAACATTTGAAAAAGAAAACAAAGCTGCAGAAGAAGCAGGTAAGGCTCCGGCAACTTGTGAATACATGTTGTTAGGTATTACAAAAGCTTCTTTGAACACTGAAAGTTTCATTTCAGCTGCTTCATTCCAAGAAACAACAAGAATCTTGACAGAAGCTGCAGTTGAGGGTAAAAAAGACTTGTTAAGAGGTTTGAAAGAAAACGTTATTATCGGTCGTTTAATCCCAGCCGGTACTGGTTTCCATCATTTGATTAACGCAAATGAAGAACGTGATAGAGAAGAAAGAAAACGTGCAGTTGCTCAAAGAAATCAAGCGAGAAAACCATCTGCAATTTTGGAAGAAATTGAAGGAATGTTTGGTTCTCCAGATTTTAATAATGACGACAACCACTAATTTTCTTTGAAGTTAGAATAAATAAAAGCCCCGACTAACAAATTATTGACGTCGGGGTTTTTTATTGCAATATTTCAAAAAATCTTGTATAATAAGAACAAGCCGAGCAGAGTGCGGAGCTGTCTGCAGGACTAGTCAGCAGGCTCGGAGTCACGTTTAATGCGAGGCGCAGTGAACACAAAAGTCAATGAGT